>Ga0316611_1000050_pt1 | contig 54134 bp, 59 predicted proteins | sample MIS2016202_MG_FD_207675 | JGI IMG/M metagenome (GOLD analysis project Ga0316611, IMG submission 207675) | Microbial mat bacterial communities from Middle Island sinkhole, Lake Huron, Michigan, United States - MIS.2016.202 | ecosystem: Environmental > Aquatic > Freshwater > Lake > Sediment... | reverse complement strand
TGGGGGGTGGGAAGTGGGGAGGGGGAAGTGGGAAGTGGGAAGTGGGAAGTGGGAAGTGGGAAGTGGGAAGTGGGAAGTGGGAAGTGGGAAGTGGGAAGTGGGAAGTGGGAAGTGGGAAGTGGGAAGTGGGAAGGAGTAGGGCGGGCATTGCCCGCCAAATGCTTTTAAGGGAGGAGCAGCCATCCCTCACCCCTCGTGCTATGGCTCTGCCGCTTGAGGTTAGTAGTAATTGCCCACTTTACGGTGGTGGACGGCGGTGAGGCTGTCGGTTTTGGCGATGCGACCGTCTTGGACTTCGCTGTAAACAATCCAATGATCGGGGACATCCATACGACTGATCACCTCGCATTCCAGATAGGCGAGGGCTTCGGCAAGAATGGGTGCGCCGTTGTTGGCTTGGCGGGTTTCTACCCCTTCAAAGCGGTCTTGCCCCGGTTTGAACCGTTTGAGGAAATGCTTCATCAGGTTTTGGTAGTTGCCCTCTTCAAGGATGTTGAGAACGAAGCGATCGCCCACCTGCATCAGGGATTCAATGGCCCGATCCTTGGCAACGGCAATGGATAGCCCCAAGGGTTCAAAGCTGGCTTGGCTCACCCAGGAGGCCAGCATTGCCCCGTTCACCTCGCCTTTTTTGGCGGTGATGATATAGAGGCCGCCGCTGATCCGGCCGATCGCCTTATCCAAATCCGTATCTAAAGATTTCCGCTTTTTAATATTTTTCTCGCGGTTCAGCAATTGCCCTAAGTCCGTCCCCGCCTCATCGCAGAGTTGATAGAGGGCTTCATCGGGGTTGGCTTTAATCCGGATACTGGGGAAGGCAACGCTTACCCCCAAATTGCGGAATTTGGTCAGCAGGGGATCAATGGGTTCATCATTGCCACCGTAGGATTCAAATAGACCCACCACCTGTTTATCACTAGCAGAAGCGAGGATCGTGCTGAGGCTCGTGGCGGTTTCGGTGGCATTGTCGCCGCTGGTGGGGGGCATCCCAATCACCAACCCGGCGGCCCGTTCCGCCAATTCCCGCACCTCCTGCTGATCCGCCCCGATCAAATCCATCATTTCCACCGCTACGCCGGTCTTGGTAATCCCATGGGCTAGGGCTTGGGAGAGGCGATCGCTATCCCCATAGCCGGAGGTATAGAACACCGCGACCACCGTTTCCCCTTTCGTCTGCTCTTGGCTCCAACTGCGGTAACGCTCAATCAGTTCATGGGCATTGTGGCGCAACAGGGGGCCATGGCCATTAGCCACCATCGCCACCTCCCCTAATGTTTCCATCCGTTTCAAGGCCGCCAAAACTGAGCGGGCGTTCGGCCCCATCAGGCAATCGTAGTAAAAACGATAATCGGGGGCGATCGCCCCTAACTGCACATCAAATAAATCATCAGAGCAATAATGCATCCCAAACACATCGCAGGTATAGAGGATCTGGGTTCCCCAGTCGTAGGTGAGGATTGTATCGGGCCAATGAAGGTTAGGGGCATTGACGAATTCTAAAACATGGCCTTTCCCTAAATCGAGCTTATCGCCACTTTTGACAATCTGCCGCTGGAATTTTTGATGGATAAAGCCTTCGAGGAATTGGATCGCCACTTTGGAACCCACAACAATCGCTTGCGGCGCAAGGGCAAGCACATCTTTAACCAAGCCGCTATGATCTGGTTCCGTATGGCTGATCACGATGTAGTTAATTTGGGCGGGATCAATTTTGCCCCGCAGTGCATCGAGATAAAGTTGCTCAAACTTACGATGGGAGGTATCGACGATCGCCAATTGGTCGCCCTGGATGATGTAGCCGTTATAGGTCGTGCCGTTTTGTAAGCCGAACTCAATATCAAAGCGATCGCGCTCCCAATCCAGGGAACGGATCACCGTCGTATCAGGCGCAATCTCAGCGGTTTGAATCGTTAAGCGTTTTTGAGCTTGATCGGCCAGTGCAACCATAATCGGCCTCCGGTAATGTTTTTAAAGGTTTTTTAACATTGTTAAGCTGATTCCCATTTTGCCACGGCCCCGGCAACAGGGGGGGCGACAACGTTAGGATCTGTTTAACCCTGTCCAGGGTCAAACTTATAAGAAATCCGGTTGTATCGTTGATCTGCATGGGGGCGAAAAATTTTTCGCCCTTTGCACAATCTAATCAAGCGGATTCCAGATTATCGGTGAAATGGCAGTGAAATTTTCGTGGCAATCCCTGTTAACGGGGCGATCGCTCCTCTACCTCCTGTTGGGGCTGATCCTCACGTTCAGCCTCGCCCTCAGCCTCCGGTTAATCCAAGGGGCAAACCAGCCCATTGATACCGTTCTCGTTCTCGGGGGGAGCATTCGTCGGGAAATGGTAGCGGCGGAGCAGGCTAAGGTTAATCCTGAGCAGCGGGTCTTAATTTCCAGCGGTTCACCGCCCCCCTGTACCTTCCTCGTTTTTGCACGGGAAACCAGTTTGAGCGATCGCATTTGGCTCGAAACCTGCGCCCGCAGCACATTTGAAAACTTCTACTACAGCACCCCCATCCTCCACCGCTGGCAAGCTCGCCATGTGCAATTGCTCACCTCCCCCAGCCATCTCCCCCGCGCCCTCTGGCTCGCCCGCATCCATCTGGGGATTCAGGGGATTTGGGTTAGCCTCAATGCCGTGGACGAAACCGGCGTGCCGGGGAATCAGGAAACCCTCATCAAAACGATCCTCGATGTAGGGCGGAGCTTACTCTGGGCAGTGGTGAGTTTAGGCGTGAAACCGGCGTGCGATCGCACCTTCCCCCTCACCCGCGTTGATCTGGATGCCGCCCTCGAAACCGGCTTTCACTGTGAGCATCAAGGGCAAATTGAGCAATTTCTAGAGCAATATCGCCATCCGCAATGATGGGCAAAGCTGATCTAGAATCCCCTGGTAGCCTTGATGGGCATAAGGGCGAAAAATTTTTCGCCCCTCCATCAACCAGCGATCAAGAATCCCTCGATCCACCCCAATAGAGCCATTGCCTTGAGAATGTTATCTTGGGGAAAGCTCTGCCCATCGCCGCCATGCCGAAATCTCCAAGCAAACTCCCCTCCCTAGCCACGTTACTCACTGCCCAAAACATCGTTTTTGGTGGAATTATCTGGTCTGTCTTCACCTTCTGGTTTTTTGCCCTCTTCAGTATCGCAGTACCCGGTGAAGACAGTCCCCTCTGGTATTTACTCACTACCTATCTGCTGGAAACATTACCCTTTTGTTTAGCCGCCTGGCTTTGCTATCGCAATTGGAAAAGCCCCCAGATCGCCAGCGGTCGAGATGTCTGGTTTTTTATTGGCTTGGGCCTCGCCTCCTATGCCATAGCCAACTTTTTATTTGGGATTTGGGAAGTATATTTTGGTCTTGATCCCGATATTTCTCCTGCGGATTTATTCTACATTATTTTTAGTGTTTGCGTCGGGTGGGGAATGATTTTAGCAGTACTCCCCCGACGTTTAAATTTAGAGCCAAAACAATGGCTCATTATTGGTGGTATTGCGATCTTTGGCACCATTTTAGCCGTCGCCGTCAAATACTTTGCAAGCCTCAAGCCCAATGTGGATGAAGTGGTTATCACTGAGGCGCAATGGTTAATTAATTTAGATAATTTTCTCAGTATTTTTGCTTTTCCCGTCAATATGTTTTACTCTATTGCCGATGTTGCCCTCCTGATCATCGGCTCAACGTTACTCCTCGCCTTTTGGGGGGGACGTTTTTCCATTTCTTGGCGGATGATTGCGGCAGCGGCTTTATCAAAATATGTGGCGGATTTATCCCTTTACGTGGCGCTTTCTTTACCGGGGAACTATGAGAGTGGCGGTTTAATGGATGTGTTTTATGTGTTTTGCGGGGTGCTTTATGCCATCGGTGCAGCGTTAGAATATGATGTCTCCACCAGTCGCCCCAGTCGGGGCAGACGACGGCGGGGAGCAGGTTAACCAACCCTGATGAGTACTGATCATGAATACAGAAAAAATTTATCTTGAGCTATCCGAAGCCGCAGGCGCATCCCATAAATTTTATGAGGTGGCGATCGCTGAAACCGAAGTAACGATCCGCTATGGACGCATTGGCGATCCGGGTCAGTCCAAAACCAGCAGCTACCCCACAGCGGAAAAGGCTAAAGCAGAGGCAGATAAAAAAGTTAAAGAAAAGCTCAAAAAAGGCTATACTCCCGCCGTCATGGGGGAACGCCAAAAACGCCCCCTCACCCGCCGCGACACCACGAGCCAACGGTCAAAAGCGCAGTCTGCTCCCATTTTGTGGCAGTTTAATTCTGGAGCGATCGCCTTTGGGATTTTTATCAGTGATCAGGCCTGTTGGGTGGGCAATCAACGGGGGCAAGTGTTTGCCCTTGATTTTCAAGGGCAGGTATTCAATCAGTTTCAATTACCCGATGGGGTGAAATGTTTGGTGGCTGATGATCTGTGGTTCTATGCCGGTTGTGATGATGGCAATGTTTACGACCTATCCGGTAAGATTCCCCATTTGGCCTATGAAATTGAGGAAAATGTCGATATCTATTGGCTCGATATTGCCGATGGTTTGTTAGCGGTTTCCGATGGCAATGGTCAAGTTGCCCTTTTTCACCCAGAGGATGAATTCCATTGGACAAGGCTGTCCACGGGAAAAGGGGGCTGGATGGTGCGGTGCGATCGCTCCTCCGTTTATCACGGCCATAGCAACGGCGTAACCTGCTACGACATCCAGGAAGGGCGCGTCCAATGGCATCAAGATACGAAGGGGAGTATTCTCTTTGGCTGGCAAGAAGCGGAAACCATCTACGGGGGAACATCGGCAAAATTGATCTACGCTTGGCGCAAAACCGGGGAATTGTTGTCAGAATATCGCTGTGATGCGGCGGTGTATTCCTGTGCGACGGCCCAGGATGGCCGCTATGTCTTTGCGGGGGATAGTCATTCTTCGGTGTACTGTTTTAATGGAGCGGGGGAACGGTTGTGGAAATTGGGGACGGGTTGCGGCTCGGCCCTGTCGATGCAGTGGCATCAAGAGCGGCTTTATCTTGTCACCACGAACGGTTATCTGGCCTGTTTAGATGTCAGTGAGGCGGCAATTTTGGCGGCCAAAGCTGGCAATTTACCCAAAACCCAAGAATTTAAAGCACCGAAAACAGCGGGCATTGCCGTTTCCACCGCCCTCGAAACCACCACAGAAGCAGACAGCGGCATTCTGTTACGCTGTATGCGAGAGGGGGGCAAGTTACGGGTGCGGGTGGTTTCCCCCGGTTATCAGCCGGATTGGAATGTGCAGTTTCCTCGCAATTTGCGTGAAGAAGGGGCGCAGTACATTGTCACAGCATTGCGGGAATCGGCCCAAGGCGGCTTTTATCGCGTTTATGGTGAGATTAAAAAATTTGTGGATCAGGGTTAAATGAGCGAACCGTTAATTTTAGGGGTGAGTGGGGCCAGTGGGCTGATCTATGCGGTGCGGGCGGTGCGGCATTTGCTGATCGCCGGTTATACCGTGGATTTGGTGGCTTCTAAGGCTTCGTTTTTGGTGTGGCAGGCGGAAAATGGCACACGGGTTCCCCCAGAACCGGAGGCCCAGGGGGAATTTTGGCGGCAACAGGCGGATGTCCCCACGGGGGGAATTTTGCGCTGTCACCGTTGGGGGGATGTGGGGGCGGCGATCGCCAGCGGCTCTTTCCGTACCCAAGGCATGATCGTCATGCCCTGTAGCATGAGTACGGTGGCGAAAATTGCCCAAGGGTTAAGTTCTGATCTGTTGGAAAGGGCGGCGGATGTACAACTCAAGGAGGGCCGCCCCTTAATTGTCGTGCCGAGGGAAACGCCTTTGAGCCTGATCCATCTACGCAATTTAACCGCCTTAGCCGAAGCCGGGGCGCGGATTGTGCCAGCGATCCCCGCTTGGTATCATGCCCCCCAAACGATTACCGATCTCGTGGATTTTGTCGTGGCCCGCGCCTTGGATCAATTGGGGTTAGACTGTGTGCCGTTGCGACGGTGGCAGGGCCATGGCGAATTAGACTAGATGGGGGCGAAAAATTTTTCGCCCCTACTGTGCTGAGAGGAGGAACGTGATGGGGATTGGCGTAGTTTTATTGATGTTGGGATTGGGGGCGATCGCCATTGTCCAAAATTGGTCGCCCACGCTGCCGCTGATCCTCTTTGGTAATGTCACACTGCCTTTTCCCTTGGGGATTTGGCTCTTAATCGCCCTCACCACAGGTATCTTTCTTAGCCTCCTCCTCCAGGGCCTCAGCTATCGCCCCGCCCCCCGCCCCAAAGAACCCCCCATCGCCCCCCGCTACCGCGAACCCCAACCCCGCCCCAAACCCCGCCGCCGCCCAGAGGATTGGGATACGCCTGTGGGGGAAAATTGGGAGCGGGAGGATGATACCGATGAGTGGGATATTGAATCGCCACCAGAGCAGCCCACCAACCCCCGGCCAGCGCGGGCGGTGGATCAGCAAGAGCAAGGGCGATCGCCCCGCAACCCTCCCCCACCCGAACCATCAGAACCCGCCGAAAAACCCAAACCCCCTAAAAAACCAGGGGTCTACGATGCCGACTACCGGATCATCACCCCACCCCCACCAGAGGACGGCAAACCCCAAGATTGGGAATTTTAATCCTTGGTTACTCACATTCCGCAGGTTAAGCATATTGACGTGATGTGAATGGTGCGTCAGATCAATTACCCCCAAGATTCATCATTGCTCTGGTCTGACGCACCCTACGCTTGAATTGTAGGGTGCGTCAGATCAATGACCTATAGCGCAAAAGAGCAGCGTAACGACTGACGCACCATCCCGACTCAGAAAGATCGACAATGAGGGGCGAAAAATAAAAAATTTTTCGCCCTTAACCCGCCAACAACGGCAACATCCAATCCACCGCCGCCGCCAAATCACGGGCAATATAATCCGGCTGGGCATGATGTTGGTACGTTCCCGCTAACACCTGCTCACCATAGCCCGTTTGTACTAAAATCCCATGCACCCCCGCATTCCGGGCCAAATCAATATCTGTGGCCTTATCCCCCACCATAAAACTGCGGCTTAAATCCAGATCATGCTCCCAAGCCGCCGCCACTAACATCCCCGTATTTGGTTTGCGCCATGTCCCCCATCGGGCAAACTCCGGCGTAATCCCCCCCTCCGGCGGACTCAGGTAGGGGCAATAGTAGAGGGCATCGAGAAACGCCCCCGCCTCACTATCCAAACGATCAATGAGTCGGTGGTGGAGCGATTCGACATGATCCACCGGGAAATAACCCCGCGCCGGGCCTGCTTGGTTAGACACCAAACAGCAAAAAATTCCCAAATCATTGAGATGGCGCACCGCCTGGGCCACACCAGGGATGAGGTCTAGATCTTCAACGTGGTAGAGATAACCCCGTTCAACATTCAGCACCCCATCCCGATCTAAAAATACCGCCGGCCTAGCCACGCCAAATCTGCTCCAGAATCGTAATCGGCGCAATATCGGCGATCGCCCCACTGGGGGATTGAATCCCCACCACCTTGTCATTCCCTGGGGGGATTAACTTCGTCGCCTGAGTGGGGCCAAACAGGGCAATGGTATAGGTTCCCACGGCAATGGAGAGGTGCATCGGCGCACTATCAGTACAGAGCATCAGATTAGCCCCCGCAATCCAGGCCGCCAACTTACCAATATCCGGGGGGGAAACCACCTTAAGATCCGCCGCCCCATTCATCATTTCCTGCACCCAAGCCCCATCATCGGGGCCTTGCAGCAGGACAATCGGCACGTTGGGCTGTTTGGTTTGCAGATCTTTGACCACCTGGAGCCATTTTTGAACGGGATAAATTTTGTTGATCCCCTTGGTTAAAGCCAGTTGGCTAGAGCCACCATGGATCAGCACATAACCCGTATCCTTGATGCCTAAATATTGCTGCTGCATTTCTGCCCAGTCAATATCCGCCTTGGGAACCGCCACCGCCATCGGGGGGCAAGGTTGGGCAATACCGAACCCGCCGACGAGATCGTGATACATCGGCGCGGCGTATTGCTCGGTTTTGAGGGGGACGGTATCGGTGAGGAACCAAGCTTGCTTGCTGTGGTAGCCGACCCGTTTGGGAATGCCATTGAGCCACAGCAGTAAACCCACCGCCCACCGTTGCCCCAAGGCTAGGGCGGCATCATATTCGCGATCGCGCACAATACCCAACAAATTCAAATAATCCGCTAAACCATTGCGGCCCTTATAGTCAAACAGCAGAACATCATGCACCGAGGGGCAGACCCGGTAAGCGGATTTAGACCGGGGTTCTACCAGCACATCGATTTCCGCGTGGGGATAGGCTTGCTTGAGGGTGGCCAGGGTGGGAAAGAATAAAAATTGGTCGCCAATTCCACCGGGAACGAGGGCTAGGATTCGCATCTCCACTAAACTCGCGATAGGGATCGAGTTTAATTCTAACCAAGAACGTCCCAAATTTTTGCCAGGGGATGATTTCAGGCTTGCGCCCCTCACCAAAATTAATGGGTTTGAAGCCCCGCCCTTTTAGGGCGGCTTTTTTCGTCCAATTGATTGATCCAGTTTTTCCTGTCTATGGTATGATGGCATCATTAAAACTTAATGTTTTGGCGGCTGGGCAAGCCGACCTGAATGGACAGGCGTTAAGCAGTGTTAGACCCCGATCTGGGGCGGTTGCTTGTCTGTCTACCCATCAGGAGTCTACTTAATGTAGGCAGACTGGGAATCCCCGCGCCTTTAGGCCGGGGAGGATGTCAACTTGAGCAGGAGGAAAGAGGAGAGAGCAGTGAGGAGGGAGCAGCGGTTCAGTTTTGGCCTCAAAACCAAGGGGGAGCGGACTGAAGCAATACAAACTGAGTCCTCAAGATGCTGTCTAGTGCGATCGATGGGCAGGGGGCGCAAAATTCAAACCTTTTGCCCTTCCATCAACGCCACTCCCCACTTCCTACTCCCCACTTCCCACTTCCCACTTCCCACTTCCTACTTCAAATCGCTTAACCGAATGCGAGGATCAACGGCCTGGAGGAGCAGATCGGCAATGAGATTGCCAATGATCAGCATCGCGGCCCCCATCATCAGGCTGGCCATAACGAGATAAAGGTCTTGGGTCATCACCGCCCGGAGGATTAATTGCCCTAAGCCGGGCCAGTTAAAAAATACTTCGGCAATAAAGGAGCCACTGAGCAGGCTGGCAAATTCAAAGCCCAAGATCGTGATCAGGGGGTTGATGGCATTGCGGAGGGCATGGACGTAGATCACCCGATTTTCGGGTAAACCCTTGGCGCGGGCGGTTTGAATATAGTCCTGGCGTAAAACATCGAGCATCGCCCCACGGGTGAGCCGCTGTAACCCTGCAAAACTGGTGACACTGAGGGCGAGGGTGGGGAGGATCATGTGCCAGCCAATATCGATGAGTTTCACCAGGGGGGGGAATGTATCATGGGCGATACTGGTCATGCCGCCGATGGGGAAGAAGGGGGCGGTGTTTTGGGCCAAAATCAGTAACAGTAGGGCGGTGATGAAGCTGGGGAACCCTTGGCCGATGTAGCTGCACACGCGCAAAATGCGATCGCTCCATTGATTTTGCTGCACTGCGCCCCAAATCCCCAAAGGCAGGGCAATGGCCCAAGTGACGACGATCGAAGCAAGGGAAAGTAACAGCGTTGCTTTCATCCGCTCCACAATTAACTCTGTCACGGGGCGATTATCAACAAAACTTTCGCCAAAATTAAACTGGGTGACAACCGCCACCAACCACCGCCAATACTGGATCACGGGCGGCTGATCTAAACCAAATTGTTGGCGGTAGGCGGCGAGGGTATCCTCGGAAATACTGGGGTTTTCCCGCAGCGTGTCCAAATAATTACCAGGGGCCAGTTGGATGATGATAAAGCTCAAGGCTGACGTGAGCAGGAGCGTTAACAAGGCTTGAGCCAAGCGTTTGAGAATATACAGAAACGTCTCGCTGGCAAAAAAACCTTGCAGGCGTTGGCCCAAGGAGGGGCGATCGCCCCTGGTCGCTTTTGGGATCACATTCACGTTTAACGACAAACTCCTTAGTATTGGACGAGGCTAATCACCGGGACATCCCCTAATTGTTCACGGCCCTTTAAAAACAGTAGCTCAATGATAAAAGCAAACCCCACCAGTTGCCCGCCCCCCTGTTCAACCAACTGGGCAGCGGCTTGGGCTGTGCCGCCGGTAGCAATTAAATCATCAACAATTAACACCCGTTGACCGGGGGCGATCGCATCTTGGTGCATTTCGAGGCGATCGCTCCCGTATTCCAATTCATATGCCGCACTATACACCGCCGCCGGAAGCTTACCGGGTTTACGCACCGGCACAAACCCCGCCCCCAGTTCACAGGCCAGGCTAGGGCCAAAAATAAACCCCCGTGACTCCATGCCGATAATCAAATCCGGCTGAAAATTCGCCCCCTGACAACCATTGGCGAGGGCCTGAATTGTATGCTTTAACCCCTGAGGATCCCGCAATAATGTCGTAATATCCCGGAAGAGGATTCCCGGTTTGGGAAAATCAGGAATGTCGCGGATGAGTGATTTAATATCCATGGAGGTTGCGCCGTCCCGTAGCATGATGATTTGTCCAAAGTGAAAAGATAGTACACTGAAAAGGCTGCCTGATCAGTGCGATCGCCCTGACCTATTTCCATTTCCCTTTTCCCGCCCTTTCCTTCCTAACCCTGTTGAGCAACCCCTTCAGCATGAGTCAATCTGCCAGTCTCTCCCCGGATTATCGTCTACCGCCCCGTCCAAAACCGTTAATTTTGGACACGCTCCCCGATATTCCTCACCTTGATACCTGCTCGCCCCGGATGCAACAGCGGATCGATTTACTGTTGCTGGCCCTGGAAGCGTTGGAACTGGGGGGGTCAGAATATATGCTCAGTACCGCTCAAGATTTAGAGCTACACAGTGTCATTGATAACCGCGTCACCCTCTGGCGATTGCGCTGCACCAACCCCTGGCGACGCTCCTACACCCGCAACACCCTCAGTATCCTCCAGGCCAAGGCTCTGGTGATCATTATTAGCTATCGCGCTCGGCAATTGACGATGTTAATTCGTCAACTCCTCAGCGCCCATCAGGATATTCAAGCTAAGGGGTTGCCGGTGGATCAGCATTTTCGGCTTTCGGAATATCTCGATCGCTTCCGCACCCATTTCCGCAGTCGCATGAACCCCCGCCGCGCTAAAGTTGCCGACTATTTAGAATCAGAAGACCACCTTAATCAGTTGGCGATCGCCCTCCTCACTCAACTGCTCTTTTGCACCGGAGCCGCTGGGGGGCAACGGCTTTGGATGAGTTTATTCGACGGAGAAGTTTAGGGGTATGAATATTAAGCGTCAGTACAATTTGCCCAATGTTCGCCTTGAGTTGGAAGGCTTCAACCCCAATGATACGGATTTGGGGGGCAATACCCGCCCCTTGATGGCGATCGTTACCAATGTGGAATGTCATTTCAATAATGGCGAGCATTTCCTGACGGGGGGCCGGGAGTTTTTAGATGGCTTGGTGCAAGGGGTGAGTACCTATGTCCAAGGGGTATTAAGTGGCATTGATCACCCCGATGCCACGGGGGAAGCGTTGGTAAAACTCACCGCCAGCCCTGGGGCCGATCGCCATCTCCTTTCCACCCAAACCCCCACAGGGGAAACCGTGGAAGTGGAACTCAACACCCTCGAATTATTCGATCTGGTGGATGCCATCGATCAGCTTTGTACCGATAACCGCACGCTGCCGGATATCACCCTCAACCTCACCCCCGTGAGCCGTCGTTATCGGGTGGCAGATGTGCCGCAACATCAGCGGGCAATGCCGGTGGTGACGGGGTTGGGGACGTTGGCGATCGCCGCTGCCCTGCTGTTCCTTGTCCCCGTGCCGGAGGTGGAGGAACCCCAAGAATTGCGCGGCGATCCCACGGCTCAAACGGAGGAGGAGGAAGCAGAAACCCCTGAGACGGAAGATTCCAGCGATGTGCCGACGATTTCCGCTGCTGAATTGGAAACATTACTCACAGAAGCAGAACTGATTACCGATCCGACGGAAATTAATTTCATTCAACGCTATCTCTTCCGGGAAATTAGCAATGCTTGGCAGGATCGCACTGAGGTCACGGAGGATTTAACCTTCCGGATTTCCGCCACCATTGACGGCTCGATTGTGGCCTATCGGGCCATTGAAAACACCCCCGAAACTGCTGAAGAACGCACCCCTTTACCGGATTTACAATTTGCCCCCACCCAAGCGGCGATCGCCAACCGGGAAGCAATTACCGATTTTAAAGTCGTGTTTACCCGTAACGGCGTTTTACAGATCAATCCCTGGGAAGGCTATCAGGGTCGGCCAGAATTTACCAATGTGATTGATGACCCCGACAGTCTGACGGAACTCCAAGACCAACTACAAACCACCCTCGAAGCCGCATGGGATGAGGAAAGTAACACCTTTGGCAATGATTTGATTTTCCGGGTAGCCGTCACGGAAACGGGAGAAATTGGCGATTATGAAGCCCAAAATAATGCCGGTTTCCAACTCGAAGCCGATACCCCCTTGCCAGAATTACTGAATTTAGAAGCGGCGGGCATTGGGCGATCGCTCGGCACAGTCATCCCCTCCGAACCCCTGGCCCAATTCCGTGTCGTTTTCAAATCCGGCGGCGTCGTTGAAATCAAACCCTTTTAATATGCCCCTCATGGCTCCCCTCTGGAGGCAGAGCCGCCGCGATCGCGTGGAATCCCCTTATCAGATCTTGTCAAGCGATCAGTGATGTAGGGGCGAAAAATTTTTGTGCCTCCGGCAGGCTTACGCCAACGCTCCTACGCAGATCAACACTACAACTAGATTTCAGATCATGAGGAAACCCTCTCCTCGTGCCATGGCTCCGCCGTGGCACAGCCTGACAGCGTCTCCGCCGCCCGATCCAAGGAGTAGCGGTCTTAATAGCGTGCGTTTATACTAAAAAGATGTCCCTTGCTGAGGATCATTTATGTCCAGTTCCGCTCTGCCCAGCACTGCTACAGATAACGAACATTGGAACGCGGTGGATTGGGTTCCCGAACCCCCACCCACAGACTTGATTTTCGATGATGGAGAACCCTTGGAAAGCAATCGTCACCGCATCGCCATGAATGTGCTGATTGACTCCGTACATCAGCATTTATACAACCGCACCGACTACTTCACCGGTGGCAATATGTTCGTCTACTACAGCCGCACCCAAGCCCGCAACCGTGATTTTCGTGGCCCCGATTTCTTTGTGGTGTTGGGGGTGGATGGCACGCAGTCCCGGCAGGGTTGGGTCGTCTGGGATGAGGGGGGACGGTATCCCGATGTGATTGTTGAATTAATGTCCCCCTCCACAGCAGCGGTGGATTTGGGGGAGAAAAAGGTGATCTATAGCGAAACGTTCCACACCTCCGATTATTTCGTTTATGACCCCTTTGATCCCAACTCCCTCCAAGGTTGGCATCTCCAAGGCCGTGACTATGAACCCCTCCCCCCCAATGAACGGGGACAGCTTTGGTGCGAATCTTTGGGGCTATGGTTGGGGCCATGGGAGGGGACGCTCTTGCGAGAAACGGCGGTATGGGCGCGGTTTTTCACTCCAGAGGGGGAATTAGTCCCCTTGCCCGCCGAATGGGAACGGCAACGGGCGGAAGAGGAACGGCAACGGGCCGAAGAAGAACGACAACGGGCTGAAACCGCTGAGGCGGCCCTCAATGCTGCCCAGGAGCGTGAAAAACGGTTGAGCGATCGCCTCCGCGCCCTCGGCATTGATCCCGACGAAATCTAAACCCGTTGCCGGGGTTCCCCCACCACCGCCAACGCCACCCCCATTAATAAAATTAATCCTCCCCCCACCACCGACCACCCCGGCACTTCCCCAAACCCGATCCAGCCCATCACACTGGCGGCGACGGGTTCAAATAAAATCGCTAGGGTGACGAGGGTGGGGGAAATTTGCATCACAGACCAATTGATCACCGTATGGCCGATCAGTTGGGGAATGAAAGCCATGGCCACCATGCAACCATAGACAATAGGGGGATAGCCCAGATAGGAAACCCCCAGGAGGGGAGGTAGGGGCAATAAAACGAGGGCTGCCACCCCATAGGCGATCGCCCCATAGGCCCCCAACCCCATCCCCTGCCGCTGCGCTTCCCGCCCCAACAGGAAATATAAACTCGCCAACATCGCCCCCAACAACGCCAAACCATCCCCCAACAGCGGATTGGATCCCCCATGAATCCCACCGCTACCCGCAAAGGCGATAATCATCCCCCCAGTGAGGGCGATCGCAATCCCCACCATCGTTAACCGGCTTGGCCGTTGGCCAAACCAGAGCCAGAGGATTAAACCCACCCAAACCGGATTAGTCGTCACCAAAGCCGTAGAAGCGGCGATCGATGTAAAGGAGAGGGAGGTGATCCAAGTGGCAAAGTGGCCAGCCAGGCAAAATCCAGCGGCGATCGCAAACCCCCAAGCCCGGCGGGGTAAAGTGTGGGTGAGGAGCGATCGCCCCGTCGGCAAAAGCACCACCGTTGCCAACAGCAACCGCACCGCCGCCAACACCAAACTAAACCCAAACCCCTCAGTTTGTGCCTGATCAAGAGCCAAACGAATGATCACCGAGGAGGTAGCCACCGCCAACACCCCCAACCCCAAAATTGTCCCCACCTGCCAACGAGGCAGCGCCTTTACAACCATTAATACTTCTCCATCAAAATTTCCCTCCACTGTGCCTGAGAGAACAGCATTCATCTATCGAAAATATCGATAGATACCATCTATCCTATGCGTTGCCGTTCCTAGGCCCCCCCGATAGAGTGAAACTATAGCAATTCCGCATTAATGCAAGCGCAAAAGAGGCAAGCCGTCCAAGCCTCAACAGGTTAGGAAGATCGCCATGGGCTCCGATCCCGCCTGATTGCTCAAACCGCAACCATATTGAATCACCAAGGGGGGTTTTCACCATGACTCACATTAGCATCACGCAAAAACGCCAACACCTCGAAGAAATCTATACAAAATCCTCCCATCTTGGCTATCTTCTTGGTCACATCCGCCAAGGGTTAAGCCACATGGCCCACAGCCTGGTTCATTTCCTCACCGAAGCAGATGAGCCTCGGATTTGGCTAGAAACAGATGCCCAAGGTCATGTCATTTACAGAGGCTATGATCCCCGCACCGGGCGACGTTTCACAGGGGATTCTGAGCAAGGGATCCGGATTTGGTTAGAAGAACGGTATTAATCATCAAATTAGGTAGGGGCGAAAAACTTTTCCTTTTTCGCCCCTACGACAATTTTTGTTAAAATCGGGCTGTTCTTTGCCCTTTTTTTGGTATGGCTGGCTACCTTTCCACCCATGTCTTAGATACAGCCCAAGGCTGTCCCGCTGCCGCCATGACCCTCGAACTGTGGAAACGGGATGCCATGGGCAACCGCCACTGCCTTAAAACCTTGACCACCAACAGTGATGGCCGCACCGATGCCCCATTACTCACGGGGGAGGCGATGGAGCCGGGCCAATATGAACTGATCTTTGCGGTGGGGGCCTATTTTCAAAACCAGGGCCTCCCCCAAACCGAGCCGCCCTTTCTCGATCGCCTCCCCATCGCCTTCGGTATTGCCGATGCCAACGCCCATTATCATGTGCCTCTCTTGGTTTCTCCTTGGAGTTACAGCACCTATCGAGGCAGTTAAGCCCGGTTGTATTTCAGTTAGGCAACCACCACCCCGGCCCAAGGAGGGAAATGGGTTAAATTCCCCTCCTTGGGCGGGGTAGCAGACGGGGTGGTCAAGACTCTGTGGCTAGGGATAGGGGTTGGCTCAACAGTCGCAAAAGTGAGATGCACCCGTTAAGCCCACCGATCAACAAAATCACAAAAAACCCTGGGGTTAACCTCAATGGGCAATCGATCTAAATATGACAATTGCTTAACTATTTCTAGCGTATAAACTCACTGGATTGTTTCATTGATCGGGGATACAGCTTGTTGAGTAATTGCTTAAGACATCCCCAATCAAAGAGAAGTCGCTGCGCGTCTACACCCTCAATCCTTCTCCCAGAGAGGGCGAGGGATTTTGAGGTCGTGTTGTATGATTGGCGAAAGGGCTGTAAATCCCCGAATGCTGCCAATTTCGAGAATCCGTCCTAGATGACTCCACTCATTGCTCTGCAATTTTTCTAGAGGTTGGTAAAAAAGTTGATCGCCAAAAACGGTCAAAATGCTGATTTTACAAGCCCTTGAGTTTTAAGATTTCTTACAAATGAAAAGACCCATTGAGTTTATCGATTTAATGAAGATAGACATTCCCAGCGATGGATAGCATTTTTGCAGTGCTCATGTGATGGCTCGCCGCAGGATCAATGTTGATCATGCAATTGCTCAAGCTGCGGATGTGTCATGGGATCAACAACCATAGGGATAAAAACATCTCAAATTTTCACAAGAATTTCACAAATAACTTTTATCCTGATAGCTCTACTTTATATTCCGATTCGTACAACTGTACGCCGGACAGCCCTGAGCTAGCAATGGTAAAGTCAGGGGTTTAACCCCCTACCCCGACGGCTCTGTTCACAAAAAATCAAATCCTTCATGACTTGATTGCCACTGTATCCAGATTCTTGAGAAAATTGCACCCGCTGGTTTCTCAAGAGTTCCATTTTTGAGTGTCAATCACTAGAAAGCAATTGCGTGGCTCGTCTATCAACCTGATGATTGTGTTCCTTGGGTTAAGCCCTCTACCATCTACAACCTATGAACAGCGAACCTAAACAAATTTTGGTGATTGATGATGAATCGGATATCCGAGAAATCGCCCAACTAAGTCTGCAAGTGATGATGGGTTGGCACGTAACCACCGCTGCATCGGGGGCGATGGGCTTGGAAAAGGCGATCGCCCAACTTCCCGATCTCATCCTCCTTGATGTGATGATGCCGGATATGGATGGCCCCACCACCCGCCGGGCATTGCTCAATCATCCCCTCACCTGCTCTATTCCGGTCATCTTCCTGACGGCTAAGGTGCATAATTACCATGATTATGCCGATCTCAATTTAGCGGCTGTCCTCTGTAAACCCTTTGATCCCACATTATTGGGGGGACAAATTATCAAAGCCTTGGGCTGGCCAGTGGTGCAGGTGATGCCTTCTTATCCTCACTCTCAGGCTTGTTAACCTGCGGTAGGATCCCCCCGGCCCCCCTTAAAAAGGGGGATTTCTGATTTAATCCCCTTAAAAAGGGGGATTTCTGATTTAATCCTCTTAAAAAGGGGAATTTCTGATTTAACCCCCTTAAAAAGGGGAATTTCTGATTTAACCCCCTTAAAAAGGGGGTCGGCGTAGCCGGGGGGATCCTTAGCCTCAAAACGGGGCGAAAAATTGGGGCGAAGAATTGGGGCGAAAAATTTTTCGCCCCTACAGTAAGAAAGAGCGACGATCATGAAAATCCGCCGCTGGCCCGGGGTGATGCAATGCCCAATAACTCAATTCCCCCGCTGTGGTGGCGATCACGGCGGTGATTCCCAGTTCTAGGGGTTGAGCGGCTAAACCCAAGGCGTTTAAATCGAGGGCAACGCTGAGGTTAAAGCGGGTCGGGGTGTGATCCATTTGGGTTGTGAGATCGCTAATCCGGGTTTCCACGGCCATGCCGGTGCGATAGCCTTCAAAGTGATAGAGTTGCCAGGCTCCGCTGGGGCTGAGGTTGAGTTCCCAATAAGGAGCGCTCCCCGGCAGGGCGATGAAGGCTTCTAAACAGGTGGTTTCCCAAAGAGCATCGCGCCGCTGGGCTGTTGCTTGGGGCGGGAAAGATAACGCGGTGAGATCTCCTTGCAGTTGGTAGGTAATCGCCCAAAAGCCTGCCTGCTCCACCGTTCCTGTAATGGTTAAGGGAAAGGGAACGGGTTCAAAGGGGTGAAGGGCAAAGCTCGCCATGAGTAAAAATCAAGGAATAGGGTGAAATTGGCTCGATTGGATGCTGAATGGGCGTGAGGGCGTTGGCGTAAGCCTGCCGGAGGCACAAAAATTTTTCGCCCCTACAGGGTTTCAATTTAAATCGATTTAGCTGATCACCTTAAATTGTGAAGGGTTGAAAAGACTTTGAATCAATGACTCTAACCGTGAAGCTTGGGCTTCGATGCTGGCACAGAGTTGGAATTGCACTAAGGCCCGCCGCAGATTATGTTCTGGATCATTGACATGGAAATAAACATTTCCGGCTAAATAATCGGTGAAGAATCGTAACCCCAGTTCAAGGGTGATCAGGCGGATGCCGGTGTAGAGATAGGCCCCATCTTGGGGGGTGAGGAAGGGGCGGGCGAGATCGAGGTAAGCTTTGAGGATAATTTCGGCGCGATCGCAATCAAACACCACTTTTTCCCAATCCGCTGTTTCCTCCCCTAAGGGATTACAACCGGAGCGCAAACAGTCCCCTACGTCGTAATGAATTAAACCCGGTTTCACCGTATCTAAATCGACCATTGTCACCGCTTGACCCGTCTCAGGATCCAGCAAAAGGTTATTCACCTTGGGATCGCCGTGGATGGGGCGCAGGGTTAATTCACCTTTAGCCTTGGCGGTTTCGAGGATGCCGACGGTGGAGGCGCGATCGCTAATCCACCCCTGGCAATGGCGCACCTCTGGGGAGTTGGGGATCGTTGCCGTTGCGATCGCGGCCTGATATTGGGCCAAATAACGGGGGGTGATGTGGAAGCCGGGGAGGGTATCGGCGAGATCCTGAGGGGGGATGGTTTGGATCAGGCTTTGGAATTGCCCTAGGCCGTAGCCGAGTTCTTGGGCCTGGTGGGGGGTGGTGATGTGATCAATTGTGGTTCCGGCAATGAAGGCGATCGCCCGCCACACCTGCCCCTGTTCATCGGTGTAGAAATCCGCGCCACTCTCATGGGGGAGAATGTGGGGAATTTCCCAGCGGCGATCCAGGGGGTTTTGCTGTAGGGCGATCGCCATCGCCTCAGTACAGCGGCGCATATTCCCCATCACCGCCGCCGGATCGGGAAACACTTGGGTATTGAGCCGTTGGAGGATGAAATGATTCCCGTCACTCGCTGGAATGTCGAGGTGAACGAGAAAAGTATCATTAACGTTGCCACTGCCAAAGGGTTCGACCGTGAGGATCTCGCCTGCGGGTTTGAATTGGGGGGCGATAAGTGCGCTAACGCGGATCGCCGTCGGCAACATCCTAAACCGCCCCCAAGAGGCAAGCCATGAGGGCCTTTTGGGCGTGCATCCGGTTTTCTGCCTGATCCCAGATCCGCGATTGTGGCCCCTCCATCACCCCCTCGGAAATTTCTTCCCCTCGGTGGGCAGGGAGACAATGGAGGGCGATCGCCCCTGGATCCGCCTTCGCCATCAAGGCCTCATTAATCTGATAAGGCGCAAAAATCGGAATCCGTGCCGCCGCCAAATCCTCCTGACCCATACTCGCCCACACATCGGTATAGAGGACATGGGCATCCGTCACCGCCGCCTCTGCATCGGTGAGAATCTGAATTTTGGTTCCCGGTAGGGCCAAACTTTGGGCCTGTTGCACCACCGCCGGATCCGGGGCATAGTCCGCCGGAGTCGCCACCTTAATATTCATCCCCGCCATGGCACAGCCCAACAGCAGCGAATGGGCGACATTATTACCATCCCCCAAATAGGTCAGCGTCAACCCCTGAAGGGTGTCGAACTCTTCCTGAATCGTCAGCAAGTCCGCTAGAATTTGGCAAGGATGCTCCAAATCCGTTAAGGCATTAATCACCGGAATTTCGGCATAATTGGCAAAGGTTTGGAGATCTGCCTGGGCAAAGGTGCGAACAGCCAAAATATCTAAATACCGATCCAAAACCCGCGCTGTATCAATCAGGGGTTCTCCCCGGCCCACCTGAGTCACTTGCGGATTCAGATCAATCACTTGCCCCCCCATTTGATACATGGCCACGGAAAAACTGACCCGGGTGCGGGTGGAGGCTTTATAGAAGAGTAAACCCAAAACATGGGGACAGGTGGGGCGCAATTCACCCTGTTTTAATGCCTGGGCCACGGTGAGCAACTCTGTCATTTCCGTGGGGGTGAGGTCGGCAAGGCTGAGTAGATCGCGTCCTGTTAGATTGGGGATACCCATAAGTCAAAAAGCTGCAAGGGGTGAACATTTGAGAAGTTCCCATTATATCCAGATTAGCAAGGGCGGCAAAGGCAAATGAAACATCTGTGGCAGGGGTTGATCGGGGGGGTGTTGTTGCCCTTGGGGGTGTGGTGGCCGGGGGTGGCTCAGGCCGCTGGAACCATCCTGTTTAATTTTGGCCCTTTGGAATTTACGATCGCCGTTGCTTCCTTAGAAGCCTACGCCACTACCGGCCGCATTGCTCCGGATTTTCGCGATGTGGCCAGCCGCCTCACACCGGAGCAGTTGGCGGATCTGCGGGTTTTGCTCACCCAACGGGCGGATCTAGATCCCGTCACGGTCTCCCAATTCCTCTACAGTCCCCAAGGGGAGGTAATGCTGCGGCAATTGGGGGAGTTGATCCAAACGCGGCAACGGGTTTCGGGGTTTTATGCCCTGCGTTCGGCGTTGATTCTGGCCGCAGCGGATCAACAAACGGGTTTAACGGCTTTAAATGTCTTAGATAAATTCCCCGTGGATGGGTTGCGGATTAATTCGGCTCTGGCTTTTGAGATGGTGAATTTGGTGAGTCGGCAAATTGAAGCAACGGAGCGGGCGATCGCCATCGTTGAAGCGGCGGCCAATGGGGTGAATGAGGATGATTTAGCCCTGACCTACGATCTGCGCATTGCTGGCCCCCTTACCCACCAAAGGCGAACGCTACAATGGCGGGATCAATCCCGGCAGCGCAATTTAGTCGTGGATCTTTACCTTCCGGAGGAAAACCTGCGGGGGGATGCGCCGGTCTTGGTGATTTCCCATGGTTTGGGGTCGAATCGCCAAACCTTTGCCTATTTAGCGGCGCATTTGGTTTCCTATGGGTTTGCGGTGGTGGTTCCGGAGCATCCGGGCAGTAATGCGGATCAGTTGATGGCGTTGGCGACGGGTTTAGCGCGGGAAATTACGCCGCCTCAGGAATTGATCGATCGCCCCTTGGATATTCGTTTTTTGCTGGATCAGTTGGAACGGGAATATGGCGATCGCCTCAATTTGCAACGGGTGGGGGTGATTGGTCAATCCTTTGGGGCCTATACGGCCCTTGCTCTGGCAGGTGCAGCCATTAACACCGACACCCTCGCTCAGGCCTGTCCTGATGCATTATTTGCCCTCAATCTTTCCCTGGTGTTGCAATGTGCTGCCTTAAAAATTATTAATATTCCCCCCCTAAAAGATGAACGGGTGCAGGCGGTAATGGCGATTAATCCCCTCACGAGCCAAATTTTTGGCCCGGCTCAGTTGGGGGAGATTGAGATTCCGGTGATGTTGGTGGCGGGGAGTGCGGATACAGTAACGCCAGCATTGGAGGAGCAGATTATTCCCTTTACGGCTATCAGGGCGAGCGATCGCTACCTTGTCCTCCTCCAGCGGGGAACCCATTTTTCGACTCTGGGGGCCACTGATGATGATGCGGATTTACCGCCAGCGGTTTTGGGGCCGGATCCACAAATTGCCCAAGCCTATACCCGCAGTCTCAGCCTGGCTTTTTTTGGGGCTTACATTGCCAATCAACCGGATTACCGCAACTATCTAGGCCCCCGCTATCTCGGCTATATCGCTGATCCGTTGATGCCGATTACTGTTGTCCGCCAATTGGATGCTGCCCAACTGCGGCGGCGTTAGGATAAAGGGCGTTGTGGTTGAGAAGTGGTTATGGGTTGGCAGGCAGGGGATGAGCTAAATGGGGGGAAATATCGGGTGGCGCGTACCCTCAATGAGGGGCGCGTCGGGATTAGTTATCTAGCAGATCGCAGGGGGGATCATGCTGTTGTCCTCAAGACGGTGCGGGATGCGGTTTGGGCGCGATTAACCCCGCCGGAGCAGGAAAAGTTCAATAACAAGCTGATTGATGAGGCGGTGAAGTTGGCCCGTTGTCAGCATCCCCATATTGTGGGGTGTTTGGGTTCGTTTATTGAACAGGGTCGGGCGTTTATTGTCATGGCCTATGCGGCGGGGCAGGATTTGGCCAGTTTGCCGACGAAAAAGCTAGGGGAGGAAGATGCGTTGGTTTATATCCGCCAGGTGGGGGAGGCGTTAAAGGTGGTGCATCGGGAGGGGTTGGTGCATCGGGATGTGAAGCCGGCCAATATTGTGCTGCGGGCGGGTAAACCGGAGGCGGTGCTGATTGATTTTGGGGTGACGAAGGGGTTTAATGAAACGCTCACGTCGATTTATTCGAGCAATACCGATGGGTATAGTCCTTTGGAGCTTTATGATCCGACGGAGAAGGCACGGCCCTATTGTGATGTTTATGGGTTGGCGGCGACGCTTTACACGCTGTTATCGGGGGATGTGCCTCCCCATGCGGAGGAGCGGGCCAGGTTGGATCGCAGGGGTCGGAGGTTGCCCCCCATTGCGGGGGTGAGTGACAAGACGAATCGGGCGATTGGGGAGGGGATGGCGTTGGATTATGGCGATCGCCCCTCCACTATTGAGGCGTTTTTAGCGTTGTTGCCGGATGCTCCCCCCACGGTTGAACCTTCACCGCCTCCTGTTGCCAGTTCTCAGCCCCCCAGTTCTCAGCGCATTGATCCGGGTTTACGGGTGGCTCGTGATACGCTTTATGTGACGATTGTCAGTGTGGTTGTGGCGGTGATTTTGGGGATTTTTGCCCAAGATATTCGTAAAGCTATTGATGCTTGGTTTTTTTCGCCGGGTGTGGAGCAAAACTCTGAGCCATGACCATCAATTAGCTCTCGTGCCGGTAACGAGGAAACCGCTCATCGCTACCATAGAAAGAAAACTTCTCTCCCTTTCACCGACGATGACTCCCCGCGAACAACTGATTCAGGAAATTCTCCTTGCTCCCGATGCATCGGTGCATCTTTTGCTCCAATTGATCCGTCCCCTGCGTACCAATCCCACTCATTTCACCCAACAACTGCAAGAACTCCTTAGCACTGCTGACAATCCCACCCCAGATTCTGCTTCTTCTGCCTTTGACCTTGCCCGTGATCTGGCCGGCTGTCTTGATGGGCCTTCGGATCTTTCAACCAACCCTCAATATTTTGAGGGTTTTGGTCAATGACTCAAACCATTATTGATACTGGCCCATTGGTTGCATTCCTGAATGCTCGTGATTCGTGGGGTTATTAACCCAAGAGAGAGTTTATTGAGATTTCCATTCTTTCTCTGGGATCATGGCCGTAATCATGATGTTGCGTAATGTCCCAGTCGGTAAGTCTTTCCCTCGATGATAGGGCACTATAACCTGAGCATCCTGATCTCCGCCCCGCCATTTCCGATGACTACCTTTTTGAGAAATCATGGCAAAGCCGTACCGGCGTAATATCCGCTCAACTTCATCGGCATTCATTCTCTTGAGCCGAGTCATCCGATTACAACCTCTCGGATGACTGCTCCCGGTAGCAGTTCGATCGCGTCAGGCTGTAAATAAAGGGCGATCGCTTCCCGTATATTATCGAGGGCTTCTTGTTGCGTAGTCCCAGCAGAGATACAGCCCGGAAGTTCTGGACACCAAATGGCCCATTCGTTGGTTTCTGGATCGGGTTCAAGGATGACTCGCCACTTCATGATTACTAGATATTGGTAAGGTTTAGATTAAATTATAGTGGGCTAATTGAGGACGGTGTTTCTTAGAAACGAGTTCATCTCGTGCCATGGCTCTGGGTGCAGCCTTAGAAACCGGGTTTTTTGCACCGATTATGGTGCGATCTAGTCTCTCCTGGCAACCCGGTTTCTGAACATCTCTGAAGCCAAGAAACCGGGTTGTTGGGGTCTTTCGTTGTTCCCCTTAATTTCTAACAAAAACCCGGTTTCTGAATCATCTCGTGCCGTGGCTCTGCCGCCTGTTGGGGGGAGGGAGGCGGAGCCTCCGGGAGGGCATTACTTGGCAGAGCCAAGTAACGAGGGAAATCGAAGAAGCTCCCTTCGGTCGCATTGAAAAGGGGAAGAAGAGCAGAGTGCAAGAGTACCAAAGGGCAAAGGGCTAGAAGAGTCCTGCACCGACAAGACAGACACGAAACCCAAGGTCGTTGAAGAAGTAGCCGCGCCGGTTGTGGTTGCGGTAGGCTGAACGGCAGCCAAACGGGAGGTAGAGCCAAGAACCGCCACGCAGTACAAAAGTTCTATCATTTTCTTCTAGTAAAACCTTAAGATTTGCCGAAGGCTTTTGATAACGATTATCGTTCACATTTTCATCCCATACTCTACCATCCCCCGGCGCACCTTGATAACTGTCATGGAAGGGATCGAAACACCACTCCCAAACATTGCCGTGACCATCGTACAACCCAAAACCATTGGGGGGAAAACTGGCGACTGGGGTAGTTTCTTTCCGATATTCTCCCTTGGGTGCATTGCCAAAGGTGTAGTTGCCATTATAGTTCACCAAGTCTGGGGTGATTGTTTCCCCAAAGGCAAAGGGGCTTGTCGTTCCTCCCCGGCAAGCATATTCCCATTCCGCTTCACTGGGAAGGCGATATTCTTTGCCCGTCAGCTTGCTCAATCGGGCGCACCACTCCACCGCATCATACCAAGACACCGTTTCAACAGGGCGATTCCCGCCTTTGAACCGGGATGGGTCGGGGTTCAGATCCCGGACAATTTTGCCCACTTGTGTCACCACGACGCGCCATTGATCTTGAGTGACGGGGGTTTTGCCCATCAAAAAGGGGGAAATCTCTACAGGATGCTGGGGACTTTCCTGCTTAAAGTATTTCACATCGTACTTTTTACACAACCGCTCAATTTCCGCCGCTTCTGTCCCCATCAAAAACCTACCTCCGGGGAGTTGCACCATATCCAACTGCACCCCCTGACCCAAATCCTGGGGATAGTACCGCGCCTGACCGGGGATTTTTTCAACAATTTCCCCCCGCTCATTGACCCGCACTGTCTCAAACGTGAACAACGGTAAACCCCCGCCACTGTTAGGCAACAGGGCCAACCAGGCCGCCACGGTTTGGGGTCGGTCATCCGGCTCCACCGCCATCCCCTGCTTAATTGCGTTTTGCAGTTCTACTGACCAATCTTGAGGAATATCCAGCCGATCGCGCCGTAGCCGCATCGTCGCAATGGGCGGTAACGTCCCCGTCAATAAAAAATACAGCGTCGCCGCCAACGCATAAACATCGGTAAATTCCCCCCGATGCTCCTGCTCGTCATACTGCTCAATGGGGGCATAACAGGGCGTATAGGCAATGGTGTGGGTTTGGGTCAAATTGGGGACAAACTCCCGCGCAATGCCAAAATCAATCAACACCGCCTCATCCACCGGCAACCGCACCATAATATTCTGAGGCTTAATATCCCGATGGAGCAACCCCTTCTCGTGCATTACGATCAACGCCTCCCCCACCTCCCGGATATAGCGCAACGCCACCGCCTCCGGCAACGCCCCCCCGCGCAAAACGCGATCCGATAAATCCTGCCCCTGAATATATTCCATCACCATACAGGGCAGCCCCTCATGGGTGAAATGATTCTCCACCTCGACAATATGCCGATGGCGACAGATGGCGATTTTCGCCGTTTCCCGGTCAAAATCCCGCAGAAACTTATCCCGGTAGGGGATATATTCCGCCTCCGTCATCACCTCATCCTTGAGGGTTTTCAATACCCAATGGCGACCCTGACGGTCTTGCACCAAATAGGTGATGCCAAAACCGCCCTTTTTGATCTGCTTGACGATCGCATAGCGATTCCCAAAAACCTCCGTACCCGGCTGCCAAACCATCGGACTAAACCCAACACTCCCCCCAGTTTACCCCAATTGCTCAGACACAGAGCCTGGAACGCCACCATCTAAGCCAGCCTGGCCACATCCTCCACCGATAAAGACAAAGCCTGAGCCACCTGCTCCATGGTTAAACCCATGGCCAAGAGTTGCGGAATCGCTGCTCGTTGGGTTTGTTCAGCGCGATCGGCCCGTTGGCGTTCTTGTTCACTGTGGAGGCGTTCGAGTTTAGCCCGTTCACTCCCCGTCAGCAATAAATTACCCTCGTTATCCCACCACCGTAACCATTGCTGGGCCTGATTTTGATAGCTGCCCTCCCATACTCCGAGTTCAATGTTGAGGGGGGGAATTGCATAATGGCCCCGTTCATTCGGTTCCAAGCGATGATAGCGGCCTTGGAACCATTGATAAACCTCTAACTCATGGGTTTGAATCACATAAATTGCATAGTAAGAAATGCGAATAATCTGCTCATAAACCCAGAATTTCCCCGGCCTTTGATTGCCTCCTCCGGGTAAACGCGAAAGAGGGGTCTGATCCCGTTCCTCAGAACCATCACCACTGGCCAATTCAATGGCAACCAAAGGAGCAGTATATTCTCGCCACAACACATAGGAGCGGCGATATTGGCCATCGAGTTGCGGGGGGACATTGGGCACATAAAACCAATCCGGGGCTTCCGCTCCCCGTTCAGGCGGGTCAGTTTCCCGCCAATAAATACCGCAATCTTGGCCAATGGCATATTGTCCATCGGGATGAAGGGTTTGCAAAGTGGTTTCTAGCGAATCCGTGAGGAGAATACTTTGGGGATGTTCTAAAAAGTTTTGACTAAACGTGCCGTCAGATTCAGGGAGTTGCGTATGATCAGGAAAAGCGGGCGGTACGATCCGGTCTCGGCTTTGGGTCATGTCGATCCGCTGGTGAAAGGACAGATAATTTAATAGTATAATAGTACGATAATTCTCAAGGGAGGAGAGCAAGAGGCTCGGTCAACGATGGCGATCGCCCTCCCCCCCACCCCCGGTAGATCCCGCTGCCATTCCTTGAGAAAATCCGGATCAGGATGGGGGGTTAGGCCCAGGTGCGTTGCCACCTGGACTAGGGTTTTGAATGCTTCCGTTACCGCCCGGATCTTTGCCACTGGGTTAAATCGGACAGGTTAAATCCCCTGCCTTTTGGGAGAAACGGAGATTTTCCCGGTAATCTACAGGGCAATCGATCACCGCCGGGACATCATCGGCCAACGCTTTTTGAAGTGTGGGAACCAGATCCGCCGCCGACTCAACGCGATAGCCCTTTAAGCCCATACTTTCGGCAAACTTGACAAAATCCGGGTTGGTAAAGTGAATAAATGCCGATTCACCAAACTGATTCATCTGCTTCCATTCAATTAAGCCATAGCCCTGATCATTAAAGACCAACACCACAAAAGGCGTACCCACTCGCAACGCCGTTTCTAACTCTTGGCAGTTCATCATAAAGCCGCCATCCCCTGTCACCGCCACCACTTTGCGATCAGGATGCACTAACTTCGCCGCCAACGCCCCCGGAATCGCAATGCCCATGGCCGCAAACCCGTTGGAAATCAGGCAAGTATTGGGGCGATCGCAATGGTAATGGCGAGCCATCCACATCTTATGCGCCCCCACATCGGAGATGACAATATCCTCCGGCCCCATCACTTGACGTAAATCATAAATAATCTTTTGGGGCTTCACCGGGAACCCCGTATCTTGAGCATATTCCTCATAATCTGCAATCAGATCTGCCCGCACCTTGGCCGCTAAGGTTTGGGGTTTGCCAGTGCGATCGGCCCGCTTCATAATTTCATAAAGGGAATCCGTTAAATCCCCAATCACCTCCACCGTCGGGATATAACTACTATCCACTTCCGCAGGTGTGGCCCCAATATGAATAATCGGAATCTTGCTATCAGGATTCCATTTTTTCGGGGAATATTCAATTAAGTCATAACCCACCGCAATCACCAAATCCGTTTGGTCAAAGGCACAACTGACATGATCCCGCTGTTGTAACCCAATTGTCCAGAGGGAAAGGGGATGAGTATAGGGAATCACACCTTTACCCATGAACGTATTCACCACCGGAATATTGAGCCGGGTGGCAAACTCCGTTAGGGCTTCGCTGGCATTGGCCCGAATTGCGCCATTGCCTACCAAAATTAACGGATGTTTTGCTTTACAAATGGCCTCAGCGGCCCGGTTAAAACTGCGGAAAGAAGCATAAATTGATTCTTGGCTATCCCGTTGAAGCGTGAAGGCTGCTCCCACCGGCATCGCCGCAATGTTTTCCGGCAAATCAATATGCACTGCGCCGGGTTTTTCCCGCTGGGCAACCTTAAAGGCTTTACGGATGATTTCAGCGGTATTGCTGGGGCGAACAATTTGCGTATTCCATTTGGTGACGGGGCTAAACATCGCCACTAAATCTAAGTATTGATGGGATTCAATATGCATCCGGTCGGTTCCCACCTGGCCCGTAATCGCCACTAAGGGCGCACCATCTAAATTCGCATCCGCTACGCCGGTCATCAGGTTGGTGGCTCCGGGGCCGAGGGTGGAAAGACAGACCCCCGCTTTCCCCGTCAGCCGCCCGTACACATCCGCCATAAAGGCTGCCCCCTGTTCGTGGCGGGTGGTGATGAATTGAATTGAAGAGGTTCTTAAGGCTTGGAGTACATGGAGATTTTCTTCTCCCGGTAGGCCAAAAACATATTCTACACCTTCATTTTCTAAGCATTGCACAAGCAGTTCGGCTGTATTGACTTCGCCCATGATTTGATGTCCAGAGTTGGTTTTTTGTTTGGTGGTTTGGGGAGGATTTTGCAATGGTTGGTTGACCATAATTTGTGGGTATTCCTATTTTGATGTGTTAAACAATGGAAGTAGAAGGCTGTTCATCGCATTAAGTTCTGGAGATGAATATCGGACTAAATAAACGGGGCTTACTCAGATCGTGATGGGTAGTGTATTCACTAATTAACGAGTGAATCCAGGAACTTTTTAAGCTCAATATGAAGATTTTTAGAGCTTATGGTTTTTAGCGAATCCAAACTGTCTTAAGATTGACAAATTCATGGATTCCCTCTTTACCCAATTCCCGCCCATAACCTGAGCGTTTTATGCCTCCAAAGGGTAGGCGTGGATCTGATTTCACCATGCCGTTAATAAAGACGGCTCCCGCTTCTAGATCGTTAATCAAGCGATCTTGTTCCGTGGGGTTATTCGTCCAAGCACTGGCCCCCAGTCCCAGGGGGGTGGCGTTGGCGAGGGCGATCGCCTCTTCCAAGTTTTGCACCCGAAAAACTAAAGCAACGGGGCCGAAAAATTCCTCTGTTGCGCCGGGACTACCGGGGGGAATATTGCTCAAAATGGTCGGGGGGTAGAAGTTGCCTACACCGGGCAAGAGTTCGCCGCCGGTTAAGACTTTGCCCCCCAAGGCCAGGGTTTTCTGCACCTGTTCATGAAGTTCTTCACGAATGGCCGCTGTCGCCAAGGGGCCGATATCCGTCTGCTCATCGAAGGGATCGCCAATTTTAAGATTGCGGAAAATTTCCACCATTTGGGCTTCAAATTGGGGGGCGATCGCCTCATGCAAAATGAACCGTTTGGCGGCAATACAGGATTGCCCGTTATTCATCAACCGAGCCGAGGCGGCGGTGGTGACAGCCCGATCCACATCGGCGCTATCCATGACGATAAAGGGGTCACTCCCCCCCAATTCCAACAGCGTTTTTTTAATTTCCCGACCCGCAGCAGCAGCCACCCGACTGCCCGCCAATTCACTGCCGGTGAGGGTGACAGCTTGGATGCGGTGATCGGCGATCAGGGCTTCCGCTTGGGCGGCGGTAATCAGTAACGTTTGAAACGCGCCAGGGGGAAAACCGGCGGTGGTGAAAATTTCCGCAATGGCCAGGGCGGATTGTGGCACATTAGAGGCGTGTTTTAAGACCCCCACATTCCCCGCCATCAAGGCCGGAGCCGCAAAGCGAAACACCTGCCAAAAGGGAAAATTCCAAGGCATCACCGCCAACACCACCCCCAAGGGCTGATAGCGCACATAGGCGGCTGTGCCATCGCTCTCCCCTGGTTGATCTTGGAGAAAGGCGGGGCCATGGTCGGCATAGTAACGACAAACTAAGGCGCATTTTTGCACCTCAGCGATCGCACTTTTATAGGTTTTGCCCATTTCGAGGGTCATCAGCTTGGCATAATCGCCACAGTGCTGATCCAATAAATCGGCGGCCCGGTGGAGCCATTGGCTCCGTTGGGTGAATGTCGTCTGGCGATAGTCGAGAAATGTGGCCTGGGATTGGGCTAAACATTGCTCAATCTGAGCATCGGTCAAAGCAGCAAAGGTTTTGAGAGTTTCCCCAGTTGCGGGGTTAATGGTCGCGATCGCCATTGCCTCTCCTCCTGTTGGGTGGGATACCTTTTAGTCTAAGGCCCCAGCGGGTTAATTTTTTACAGAATGTATCTTTTTTTACATTTTCAAAATATCTTTAGATTTTTTTTCCACGAGATCCGTTTGTAGCGTTGATCGGCATAGGGGCGAAAAATTTTTCGCCCCTACACGCCCCTGCTTCCTCCTTGGGAGAAGGGGATGAGGGGCAATCACCGCTCACCACCAATCAAACCAAACCGAATCAACCCCTGCTCATAACCCTGCACCATTAACCGCAAGCCGAGGGCTGCCGAAATCGCCTCCCCTCCCAACTGGATCAACCCCGTCACCGCCTGCCAAGCCAAGGCCGAATCAATCACCACATCCCAAAAGGGCGCAACCGCCGTAGACCAATCCTCACAGTGCAAATTTTTCAGCCCCAAATCTTGAGCCATCCGCCAATAATCTGGCAGGGAAAGCACATAGGGGAGATGATAAACCCGGTAAATTTCCGCCAGTAGGCCCCGCTCCTGAGGCGTGAGGGGAAAGCGATCGGTGGGGCGATGGCACCAAGTCGCCATCAGGAACTTACCGCCCGGTTTGAGTACCCGATAACATTCCCGCAAAAACTGCTCCTTATCCGGCATATGCTCGCCACTTTCCAACGACCACACCAGATCAAAGCTCTGATCCGGGAAAGGCATGGCTAGAGCATCCGCCACTTGAAACTGAGCTTGAGGCGCTAGGCCCGCCTCCCGCGCCCGTTCCTTCGCCCGGCCCGCTTGGATTGGACTTAGGGTGATGCCCGTGGCTTTCGCTTGGTATTTTTGAGCGAGATAAAGCGTACTGCCCCCAATGCCACAGCCCACATCTAAGATATGTTGGGGGTTTTGGACATTGCCCCAGTAGAGGAGTTCTTCGATCAGGTCGATCTGAGCTTGACGGCGATCGCCCCGACATAACCCCGCCCGACCATAATAGCCATGGTGCATATGCTCACCCCAAAGGGCTTCCCATAGGCCACTAGTGGTGTCATAAAAGCGGCGAATCTGTTCCGAGAGGGGTGTGGTCATTGTAGGCTTTTGATGGCAAGGGAGGCTGGCCCATAGTCTAGCTAGTTTCCGATTACAAAGTCTAGGCGTATGTTTTTGGCATTTCAATCCCCAGGGCCGATCATGTTGGAATTGGGCCCGATCGCAATTCGTTGGTATGGCTTTCTGATTGCCTGCGGTGTCGTTTTGGGTGTCACCCTCGCCCAATGGCTGGCCCAAAAGCGGGGCGTTGACCCGGATTTAGTGGGGGATCTCGTGATTTGGATCATCATTGGCGCAATTCCCGGAGCGCGAATTTACTATGTGGCCTTTGAATGGGAAAACTATGCCCAACAGCCGGCGGAAATTTTGGCGATTTGGCATGGGGGGATCGCCATCCATGGGGCGATTCTAGGGGGGTTAACGGCGGCCTACCTCTTTACCCGCTGGCAAAAAGTGGCGTTTTGGCCCCTGATTGACCTGATTGCACCGGGGCTGATTTTGGGCCAAGCGATCGGCCGCTGGGGTAATTTTTTCAACTCTGAAGCCTTTGGCCGCCCCACGGATCTGCCTTGGAAGCTGTTTATTCCCCGTAGTAGCCGGCCGGAGGAATGGGTGAATTTTGACTATTTCCATCCCACATTCCTCTATGAATCCCTGTGGAATTTGGGCGTGTTTGCCCTGTTGATGGCGTTGTTTTTTTGGGGCATCCGTAAACCGGGACGGCTCAAAGTGGGAACGCTCATTTTTACCTATTTCATCGCCTACAGCCTTGGCCGGTTCTGGATTGAAGGGTTGAGAACCGATAGCTTGATGTTTGGGCCGCTGCGCATTGCCCAGATCATTAGCTTGGTGCAAATTAGCTTAGGCGGCTTGGGGTTGGCATGGCTCTATGTTTGGGGGCGATCGCTCCCCGATATTTTCCCCGCCAAGCAGGATTAATACTAGATCCGGTAATTGAAGGGACATAAGGTGGGCGTTGCCCACCCTACGTTTGGGGGCTACGTTTGGGGGCGATCGCTCCCCGATATTACCCCGCAAAACCAGAACTGAAACCCACAATCTTGCTAAAGATGTTAACTTTATGTAACAAACACTGCTTTTTTCTTGACGAAAGCGCCCCAATATAGGTCAAACATTTTTACAGGTTGACACAATGCCGACAACACCCCAAGCGTTTTTGCTTCCCGCTGTCCAACGGATCACCGCATTTTTCGAGGCCACAGCGGGGAATTGGCATTCTCAACGCCGTTACTACACCCTAGCCAGTGGCGAAACCCAAGAGGTGGAAAGTGAGATTGCGATCGCCTTTTTAGCCCCTGGCGCACCGGAGTTGGTGCATTTAGCCGGTTTACATGACTTGGCAGATCCAGGGGCGATCGTCTGTGGGGCGCAGGTGACTTGGGAAAGCACCTATCCCCAGCAAAACCGCAAACCCGTCAAGGGTTCGACGGTGTTCGGCGTTGCGGGTGAAAAGTTGTTGCGCGATCGCGGTTTTGCCACCTCGAAGCCGGTGACAGCGGCCTATCACTTCCCTGAACCAAAAACCCTCTGTTTACGCACATCCTATAACGGTTCAAGTTTTGAGGAAGAAATTAAACTGATTGGCAGTCAGTACCGCACCCGGCAGACGATTATCGGTCGAGCCGGGGAAGAGGTGATGATTGGTCAGTATCTAGAAACGCGGTTGTCTTAAGTAGGTCAGGCAAGATTTGGAGCACCAGACGGTTCTGAGCTAGTTAGGCTGGAAGCCTCACCAGCACTGCAATCCAGACTTTGTTTACAGTTTGTTACATAGTATGCAAAATTCACCCTGGCCTACTTAGTCGATGGGCGGGATCCTAACGCACCCGTTTGAGGCTTTCCACTTTATTGGTGAACAGTTCAATAAATAAACTAATCACCTTACGATTTTCGCGGATTTTAATATTCACACTTACCGACATCCCCGATTGTAAGGCAACTTGCCGGTCTTGGATTTGTAAAAACTGTTGATCCAGGCTCACCTTAACGGGAAAGCGGAAGAAGTTATAAACTTGATCCGGTGGTAAAGCATCGGAACTAATGGAAATTACTTCCCCTTTAATATCGCCAAACTCGCTAAAAGGAAACGAATCAATGCGAATATCGGCAGCCATTTGTTCCCGAACAAAACCGATTTCTTGGTTGGTGACAAATACCTCAGCAATCAGGTTATCTTCCGGCACAATCGAGAGTAATATATCGCTAGAATTGGCCACAAAACCGTTATAGGCTTGGAGATCAAACACCTTTCCCGCTACAGCCGCTCGAACTTCTTGGTAGCGTAATTGTTGCTGAAGTTGATTGATTTTACTATCCATTTCAGCGAGGCGTTTTTCATTGGCAACCACGACATTGAGGACGGATTGCGTCAGTTGGCTATCAATATCGGCAATGCGTTTGTTATTGGTGGCGATCGCCTCCCGCACATTTTTCTCTGTACTCGCCGTCGTATTCTTCAACTCCTCCCGCCCCCGGGCAACATCCAACTGAATCCGGTTTAATTCTTTTTGAAGTTGTTCCATTTCCGCCTGACGGCTGGCAATTTTTTGCTCCTGTTCTTGAGTTTCGATCCGGGCATTGCGTTGCAGTTCTTGGAGTGTGGCGCGGCGATCATTGGCCCGTTGCCGCTGTTGCTCCACTTGCACATTGGCGATCGCCTCCCCCGCCAAAGGACTCATATCCGCCAGCATATTCTCCTCTAAAACAAGGGAATCCGCTGCTTGGGCAATGGCGGTACGGTTGCGGGCGTTGATTTCTGTTAACACGCGGCGATCGGTAGCCAGAGCTTGGCTCGCATCCGCCAGTTTAATTTGGGTTTGTTGCAGTTGCTCCTGCCGTTGGGCAATATCGAGGCGCACCGTATTGGCCCGCGATCGCAATTCTGCATTGGCCGTCTGGAGCCGAGCCAGATCCCCCGCATTCAACCCCTGGCCATTCCCCGCCAATTCCGCCTCATAAAACTGATTTTCCTCCATCACCGCTTGGCGGTTGCGGGTCAGTTGTTGAACATCGGGGGGAAGGTTGAGGCGAGCAATGGCCTGCATTAAGCCCCGCGCATCCCCGGAATCAATCACATTGCGGTAAAGGCGGTTTTCTTCGACGAGCGATCGCCGCACCAATAAAGCCCCCTGCAACTCCGCCGTCACACTCTCCGAATCAAACCGCACCAACAAATCCCCCGGTTGCACAAAGTCCCCTTCTGCCACTAACACCTGAGTCACCACGCCACTAGCAGGAGCCTGGATTTCCTTCACCGTCGCCTTCGGTTTTAACTGACCCGTTGCGGTGGCCACCTGTTCAATCTCAGCAATACAGGCCCAACCCACCCCAAACGTCACCACGCCGATAATCGTCCAAGTAATCAGCCGTGACCAGCGGGGAGATTGCCGCAAAACAACAGGCTGATCAAACTCTGGATAAACGAGGGCGTTGGTGGTTTGGGCAGCGCGTTGGGGAACGAGGGCAGCACTTTCCCGCATCCTGCCTTGGGTGGGGGGCAAGGGGGGTAACGTAATCGAATGATTGACAATTTTGCGCTGGGGTTGTCCGTTGCCATTGGATTTAAAACCGTTACCGTTCATTGCCCTTCCTTGCGATCGCCACGCTCTAACCCGTCCATCCTAACGGATCTTTCCCACCACCATCGCGGTTTTTCCCGCCCATGGGCTGAATTGCACCATGCCCTCAACGTCTGAGGGATGAACCCAAATGAAAAGTTTTGCTAAAAGTTGGCCAAAAATCAGGCGATCGCCCCTCAAATCCTTGCTTTATAATCAAACTTGATTAGAATTGAGAGATTCCCCAAACGATCAAGCTTATTTATGAATCACTTTGACCTGCTCATGCAATTTTTGCGCGATCGCACCCAATTAATCGAAACCATTAAAGAAGGCAAACGACTAGAATCGATTATTTTATCCTTAATGATTTGTAGTTGTATATTCCTAGGAATATATGGTGCAATCATCGGCTCCTTTAATGGCCTCTTACAAATGGTAGCCTCTGCCATTAAACTCCCCGCCCTTTACATCCTCACCCTCTTTATTTGCTTACCCACCCTCTACTTTTTTAACGTCATTTCAGGCTCAAAACGCACCTTTAGCCAATATTTAGCCCTGCTCCTTGCCGCCACCGCCGCCATGGCAGTAATGCTATTCGGCTTTGCCCCCGTTACTTTATTTTTTCGACTCTCCAGCACAGATTATCAATTCTTTCAGTTTCTGAACATCTTGATCCTCGCCGCCTCCGGTATTGTGGGAATCCATTTTTTCTATCGCAGTGTTTTATTTATTGATGATCAACCCGCTGAAAAACAAATTCAAAACCGAAATGTGCTAAAAATATGGCTATTTCTGTATGGTTTTGTTGGCAGTCAATTGGGTTGGACATTACGCCCCTTCTTTGGCGCTCCTAATAGTCCATTCCAACTCTTTCGCCAAATCGAAAGTAATTTTTATGCCCATGTTTTAAAACTCATTGGTCAGTTATTAGGTGTATCTTAGCCATCATGCATTATCCTTTTAAAACCTTAATTATTACCACTCAAGAAGTTGAAAATCTCATCAACTTTGACATTTTAACCCATCTCAAGCTAGATTTTTATCAGGCATTAATCCTCCGCAACCCAAAGGCTCGGCAACGTCTCATCAACACAGAACTTTCTTTATTTTTTGTCAGCTTTATTGTGCTGACCCCGATTTTCTTGATTATTTCTCGTTCTTGGCCAGCCATCAGCAATGATGGCCAGGGATTAGCGATACTGCTCTTCGGGTTATTGATTTTGCTTTTGGGCTGCTTCGGTGGGTTGAATCTTTTTTTAAAACAAACCTGCCGTTCAATGCAAACAGTGAGTCAAATTTTGCTGGAAATTGATAAGTATAATCGCGTCATTCATTCCCTTAATCTGTTACAGGAACTACAATCTTCTCAAAATCATGCTGCTGAAGATGTTAATCAAATGAGTCAAAGTACTGAAGCAATGACCTTTGATTTTCTGAAGACGATCAAAAAAAGCTTAATTAGCGCGATAACAGTCGAACAACTACTCAGAACCAAGCTTGATCGCAACATTGATCTACAAAGTATTTCACAACAGCTAGAGCAAGATTTAGAATTATTAATGTCTCATGAAAACTCTTATGGTTTAGTAGAAAATCATCAACTTTTAGCGGATACCCTCAAAATTAGTATGATGGTACACCAAGAAGTTCAAAATTTATCACACTATCCGCTTTAGGTCTAGGTCTTCAAAGTTTAAGGTGATAAGCTAAATTTATTTAAAGTCGAAACCCTTGATGTAGGGGCGAAAAATTTTTCGCCCCTACGGGTAGCCAGATCAATACTCCAGATCACCATTGTTCGCAGATCATAGCAGGCATAGAACGGAAGAACTATCATTAACATCTTCGGGGTGCGGCGCTGAATAATAATTTTTTCTTAACAAGTCATCTGGTCTAGCTCCAGAACAAAACGGTATGATCAGGTTAATGCAAATTAATGCAAATAAAACTGAATTTAACAGGAGAAAATGAGAAAAATGAAATTTCAGCGTTTGCTCCGCTTTGTTGTTATCCTGGGAATTAGCCTGTTTGCACTGGGTTGGAATGCCCCATTCAGCCAGGTTTTTGGTGAGGATGTTGCTTTAGCTGCTCCCATTGTTCCCAATGTTGATCAATTGGCTGAAACGGTGCAGGAAATTGAAGCCTTGGATGCCCTGCGCACGGGGTTAGCCTCTTCTTTAGAAGGGAGTACCGAAGTGCCCACGATGCAAACGATGAAGGAAGTTTGTCGTCCAGTGGGGATGCGAGCTATGGAACTCAGTCAAGAGCATGGTTGGCAGGTGAAACAGATGGCCGCGAAGTATCGCAACCCCAAACACGCACCGGATAATGTCAATGCAGAGATGGCTTTAGCCAAGTTTGATCAAGAGCCAACTTTGATTGGTTTTTGGGATCGAGAAACCATCGATGAGCAGCCCGGAACTCGTTATTATCGGCGGATTGATGTGGAATCCAGTTGTTTGGTTTGTCATGGTATGAAAGAGCGCCGTCCTCAGTTTGTTAAGGATGCCTATCCTCAAGATTTAGCCTATGATTTCAATGTGGATGATTTACGAGGAATGTATGCTGTTTTTATTCCTGATGGTCTAAAAAAAGCCTTAACAGAGGCTACTCATTAAAGATACAAATGTAGGGGCAAAAAATTTTTCGCCCCTACGCACATTCAGCATCCAATCCAGCCACAGTTCTTGCTCTAATCATATAGCAGTAGCCAAGAAGGTTAGGACATCGCGTCGGGTGGGCATTGCCCACCAGGAGAGGGTTTCGGATTTAACGTCCTAACCATACTGACTATTGCTATACATTCCGCAGGTTAAGACTAATGATGCTAGTGAACGGTGCGTCAGACACAATTCAATCATCAACATCATCATTGATTCGGTCTGACGCACCCTACGATTCAATTGTAGAGTGCGTCAGATTGATAACCTAGGATGCAAAAGAGTAGCTTAACGGCTGACGCACCATTGATTGAGCAACCTGCGGAATGTCGGCTAATTTTATCCTATTTTCTGAAAACCCAAATTTGGAGTCATAATTATGAAACCGCTTTTACGTTTTCTGGGATCACTGTTCATCGTTGGGCTGTTGGCCGTTGGGCTGGCCTGGGATGGCGTGATCGCCCCCGCTCAAGCAACCCTCCGCCAGTTGGAGGAAGCACCGGGACAAACCGTTGTTCAATCTCGCCAAACCTTGAAGGATCAGCAGGGGAAAACTTGGCAGGCGATCGCCTTCCGGCGCACAACTCCTGATGGAGCAGACCATTTCTATCTCCGTTTAATCGGCTTTCCAGGGGTAGCAACGTTGGATCGCTCCCAACCTTTAAAATTAACCAACTTCATGGGCAAAACTTGGGAAGCCGCAGATCGCTCTCAAGTCATGTTTACCGATGAAACTCAAAATCAGCCCAGTTCTGGCCAGTATGATTTAGGGCTGATTTTAATGGATTTAGAAACGGCGATTCCTCTCCAGTTAATTTTAGCGACAATGGAGGGGCCGGATATTGTCTTGAATGTTGCCCCGGAAATGATTGCGGAGTGGCGATCGCTCCAATAACACCAACTTTTAGGGGCGCAAAATTTAAACCTTTCGCCCCTACCTCTCCCTAAGGCGTTAAAACGTGATAAATACCCCAGATCGCCATGGCCCGGAGATAATGACAGGCGCGGAACGTCCGCACCGCCGTAATTGCCTCCGGTGTGCGGAACTGCAAACCCCCTTCATAGATCTGCTGAACTACCGTTTCCGTCATCCTTAATCCCTCTTCCCGCATCCCCATCAAGATCAAATAGGCTGCTAGCCCAAAATTAATCCCCGTCCACACTTCTAAGGGGTGGGTGGCATCGGGATTTTCTGGACTACCATCGATGAGCATCCCGTTAGCTGCCCCAAACTGACCCCCGGCAAACCGGAGGAAACAGGCTTGATAAACCGTCCGTAACGCTGACTCAGCATAGGGCCGCTCCACCACATCGGGCAACCCTAATAATTGGGCATAAAACTGACCACACAATTGATCCGCCATCACCACCTCGGAGCCGCTCTCACTATCGAGGCGGTAAAACTCCCCATTCCAGAGCTTGGCTTGATACAGTGGCCGGGCCTGACGGAGCCATTCCCGGTATTGCGCTAGGTGGCGGGTGATGCTTTGGGGATAGTCTGCCGGTTGGAGGAGGGGATTATGGGGGGGATTGTCGAGGAGGATCACGCCGATGGCGATCGCCGCCTCCAAGGCCGCAATCCACAACGCCCCACAATAGGCACTCACGCCCCGTAACTGCCAATCATCAAAGGTCTGATCCGGTGCGCCGGAATTTTCCGGGATGCCATCACCATCAAAATCAAACCCCTTGAGATAATCCAAAGCAATGGGAATTGCCCCCCAACATTCCCACAAAAATTCCACATCATCGGCCCCGGTGAGCAGATAGTTGCGATAGACCTGCAAGACAAAATCCGAGGGCAGATCTTTCCATTGGTTGCAGTCTTGATAACTGGTGTAATTGCTCTTTTCCCAAGGATGTTCATTGGGAGCGCCGAGATCATGGGGGGTGGCTCCGGCCAGTTTGCGGACGGCGGGGGCTTGGTTGTAGCCGATGATCCGGGGGGTAGCGTCGGCGGTGGGAATGGCCCGGGCAAAGGCTTCTAACACTGCTTTATCCAAGCGGGGAAACAGGAGCATCATCCCAAAGGAGCCATAAAGCCGCACATCCAGGCTTTCATACCAGCGATAATCCACACATTCCCAGATCGCAAATTGGCCGATGGGGTCGGTTTCAGTTCCCGCCGTCCAGAGGGTTCCCCCATCGGTGAGCAGATAAAGCTCGTTAAACAGGGCCATTTTTAACCAGTTGGGCAGGTCGTCGCGGTCTAAAACTGAGGCTTGCCAGGTGAGGATTTTTTCCTGCCAAATATCACTATGTTTTAAGGCGGTGCGGATCACCGTCCAAACGTTATTGCCACTGCGGCCGAAAAAGTCGGTGTGGCGGCGGAAATAGCTGATGCCTGGGGCAAATTCGGTGATTGGGAAATCCCAGGCGAGGATAAAGGGGATTTTGCGCGATCGCCCCGGTCGGATTGTGAACCGAATCGCCATCGCCGTGGCGATTTGCTCCCCAGGGGCGGCGGGGGTTTCATCCTGCTGATCTGGTAACATCCCATTGCGGGAAAATAACTCCCACACTTCCCCCCCATCACCATCGGGGTTCCATCGCCCCAAATGGTAGGCTTCGACGGCGGTATTGGTGATGGAGGCGATCGCCATCTGCCCATCCCCCTCCTGAAGTTCCGCATGGGGCCGCACCCGGTTCATCAAACAGCCCACCCGGTAATGATCCATAATCCACTGATTAAAAGACCCGGTACTGTCCCGCCATTTGGGTTGATATTCATATTCGGGGCTACCGTCATCGCGCACCGTCACCGTCGGCTTTTTAATCGCATTGGTAAACCAGCCCACCATATTTTGCCAGGTGAGCATGATGCTCATCGTGATCGGCTGATCCGTGGGGTTGTGGATCGTCCAATCAAACACGGCGACGGGATAGCTAGATTCTTGATAACAATCGGCCCAAATGGGCGAAAACTGCTCACAGATAATTTCACTTTGAAACACCCCCTCATATTTGAACCAACTGCGGGGATAGAGGGCGTGATAACTGCCTTGTTCGGCGGGATACCACTGCCAATGGTTCAAACTACCATCGGCGGGGGGTTCAGTGCTGAGGGCGTAGGCTTGGGGGGGATTGTCCCCCACTTGCTCAAAAATGCTGAATTGACAGGCGGGGACGGCGTTAAAAATATGTTCACCGCCATCGAGATGCCAAAGGTTGAAGTCCCCCCGGGGCGATCGCCCAATACAGCCCGCCCCCATCCCCCCCAAGGGCATCCCATGCCAAGGGCCATCATCGACATTGCTGTCCCGGCGGACGGTATAGGGAGCCTCCCAACCGCGACCGATGGGCCGTTGCCAAGCAGCGGCGGGAATTTCTGGGGGGGCAATCTCGAAGGCTTTCATGGGGCAATGGTGACAATACAAAGGAAAGAGAATAGAGAAGAGAGGAAAGAGTTTTCTCCTTCCTCACTTCTCACAGGAAATCCGCTGAGTCAGATCGTGTAAGGGGTAGGGTGGGCAATGCCCACCCTACGACGAGGCTAGGGAGGTAAGAGCGTCGAAAATCAGCGTTTTCATGTTCTCCCTACTTCCCACTTCCCACTTCCTACTCTTTTAGAAGTCCATTTCAGCGGCTTGGACGCGCTCGATTTGTTTCTTCTTGAGGGCTAAGAGGGCTTGGGAAAGGGCGATCGCCGCCAAGAACACCAAGAGCCACTGAATCCGCACCGGATCTTGCAGGACAATCTCCGCCTCTTCCTGACCAAAACCGCCTACGTTGGGGTCATTGGTCAGGAAAGCACCGGCTTCAACGGTATCGCCCACAGCAACCACCACCGTCGGGCCAGCGGGAATCACATCCTCCACAGCACCGTTAGCAGTGGCAATGGTGACGACGGAACCACCATCATCCCCAGGGGCGATCGCGATGATCGTACCGCTAGCACTGGCTTTAAACGCATTATTATTGGTCGTGTTGCCAGCAGGATACAACTGGCCGCGGCCTCGGTTGGCCCCAAGGTAAACGGGAAACTTGCCAAAATGGACGCTCTTATCCGTTTTGGGGTTGGGTGCTAAGACAGGGAAAACAATTTCTTGGTATTGCTCACCGGGCAGGGGGCCAACGATGTAGACATTATCTTGATCTTCCCGGTAGGGTTGGAAGTAGACACCGCCCACTTCTTCCTTCATTTCCTCAGGAATGCGATCGGCGGGGGCAATGGTGAAGCCTTCCGGCAACATCAACACCGCACCCACATTCAGGCCCCCTTTAGAGCCATCCCCTAACACCTGTTGAACCTCTAGATCGTAGGGAATTTTAACAATCGCCTTAAACACCGTATCCGGCGTAACGGACAACGGCATTTCAATTTCAGCGGGTTTAGCCGCCAGGTGACAGTTGGCACAAACAATCCGGCCAGTGGCTTCGCGGGGAGTTTCCGGAGCAGTTTCTTGGGCCCAGAAAGGGTAAGCCGCAGCGGGTTGGGCATTAAAACCCAAAAACACCACCGTCGCCAGTAGAACAATGCTCAGGGTTTGGGCGACCCGGCGCAGCGCATCACTAAACAAATATTTCATCGGAACGGTAACAAGTCCTAAATCAAGGGATAGTTCAACAACTTTGGAGGAAAGAGGATAAAGAAGAGATGAAAGCGTTTTCTCACGGCTCACGGCTCACTTCTCACTTCTCACTCCTCCCTAAACGGTAGGGGTTAAGCCCACCAAGGATCTTCGCCGGTACGGAAATCGGTTTCCGTCCAAGGGGTGAGAGCGACGTGATCATCCACCACTTCGGCATGGGCCAGGGCCAGGGACAACGGCGCGGGGCCGCGAACGACCTTGCCTTCATCGTCATATTGGGAACCGTGGCAGGGGCAGATAAAGCGGTTGGCACTGCTGTTCCAAGGGACAACGCAGCCCAAGTGGGTACAGATGGCGTTGAGGCCATAGGAGGCGATGGCGGCTTCTTCGGTGACGATTAAATAGGTGGGGTCGCCTTTGAGGCCTTGGCTGAGGGCGCGATCGCCCGCTTTACGGCCCGTCAAAAACTCCTGCACCGAAACATCATTACCCAGGGCATCCTTGGCGGTCACACCGCCCCCTGCGCCACCGCTGGCGGGGGGAATAAAGTATTTCACCACTGGATATAATGCGCCCAGGGCCGTGCCGGTGATCGTGCCAAAGGTCAACAGGTTCATAAACTGACGACGACCCATGTTAGGGGCATCAGAGGAGGCGGAAAGTTGTGTCATAACTCAAGAAATCATGTTTATACTTTTGCAAAAGGGGCGGGGTTCGACGGCGAACATCCTGGCCAACCTCAAAAAATCGGAGATAGAAATGGATCTATGGCTGGGTTGGGGGCAACCCGCGATCATGAGCGGCTGATCAATAGGGTTTAACCCTCGTTAAATTATTACAGAAAAGTTGCAGATTACTGATTGAACTTGTTGTTTAGTGGCGATCGCCCTCTCCCAAACCATGACCGGCCCAGATCTTCACCAACTCCTGCTCCAAAAATGGGGCCGCTCCTATGCCCTCCAAGTCCGCCAAACCAAGGGAAAACTCTACGTCCAAGTGATGTGGAAGTACCGGGAACAGGCTTCTTTCCCCATGAGTGAGGCGGAGTATTTCGCCCATCTTGATGCGGTGGCCAACTACCTCAACGCCTGGGATGCGATCGCCCAGGTGGAAACCTATCTCGCCCAAACCCGTGAGCGGCCCCGCTTGGGCAAAGCGGTGAGCATCCCCATTGATTTAGGCGATCGCGCCTCAGAATGGCTGATTGAGGGGATTTAACCCCGAATTTTCAACCCTTCGGTACAATAGGCCAACGCCCTGAACTTGCAAGATCCTATGGCTGCTGCTGACACCAAACCCCAATTGGAACCCACCGAAAACCCCGACAATCTCCCCCATGATGTGGAAATGAGCATCACGGAGCATCTGGAGGAACTGCGGTGGCGGATCTTTGCCTCCTTAATTGCTGTCGTCATTGCCTGTGGAGCCTGTTTTATCTGGGTGCGCCCCATTGTGGCCTGGCTCGAAGCCCCCGCCGGTGACGTTCGCTTTTTGCAACTGGCCCCTGGTGAATTCTTTTTTGTTTCCTTCAAGGTCGCGGCCCTGGTGGGGGTGATCCTCGTTAGCCCCTTTATCCTTTACCAGGTCATTCAGTTTATTCTGCCGGGCTTAACCCGCCGGGAACGGGATCTTTTAGGGCCTGCGGTTCTTGGCTCCAGTGTATTGTTCTTTACGGGGTTAGCCTTTTCCCATTGGGCATTAGTTCCGGCGGCCCTCTCCTTCTTCATCAGCTATGGCGGTGATGTGGTGGAGCAAGCTTGGTCGATTGAGTCCTATTTTGATTTTGTCTTGCTGTTGATGTTTTGCACTGGCTTGGTGTTTCAAGTGCCGGTGCTGCAATATATCCTCGCCAACTTGGGGATTGTTTCCAGCAATCAAATGCTGAAAACTTGGCGGTATGTGATTTTACTCTCCGTCGTCCTGGGGGCAATCCTCACCCCTTCCACCGATCCCGTCACCCAATCCCTGTTAGCGGGAGCAGTTTTGTGCCTGTATTTCGGAGGGATTGGGGTTGTTAAGGCGTTGGGGAAATAGTCCCCGAAAAATAATGGAGGGGCGAAAAATCTTTCGCCCCTCCAGATTATTGAAATAAAACCAAACTACCAATCAGCCTTTACCGGTTTGTGGTGCAGTTCCCCGGAAAAGGGTTGCACGCCAATTTCAGGATAGGATGCATCACTAGGGGCAAACAAACGAGCGATCGCCTCAGACACAAATTGACCCGCATCTCGGAGCATTTGAGTAAGTTTCATCATGGCCGCCTCCCTTGAGTGGAATGGGTTAAATTGAAAAACGAACAATAAAACATTGATTTCGATACTTTTATTATCGAAGATTTCAGGGGCGATCGCCCCCTTCCCCCCCCCATTGCAATTAAATTTCTCATAGATTTACAAAGCTTCGTCTGTTGGGAGCTTACACTTTAAACATTACAAATTTTTGTGATCAGTAAGCTCAATTTATTCAAAATTGAAACCCTGTAGGGGCGAAAAATTTTTCGCCCCTCCGCCAATGCAGTAGCGAACCCATTGCACCATTTTCTGAAGACGTAGCCACACCATGATCCACGGTTTTATCCCCCCAGCCCGTTTTTTTCCCTATCTCACCTGGACAGACATCGCCGCCATGCCGGATAAAGCCAATGTGGTGATTGTCCAACCCATTGGCGCGATTGAACAGCATGGCCCCCATTTGCCCCTGGTGGTAGATGCGGCGATCGCCGCCGGAGTCCTCGGCCATACCCTCGCCGCCCTCGATCCCGCCATCCCCGCCTATAGCCTCCCGCCCCTCGATTACGGCAAATCTAACGAGCATTGGCATTTTCCCGGCACGATCACTCTTTCAGCAACAACCCTCCTCAACGTGATCCGCGACATCGCCAGCAGCCTCTACCGGGCCGGCTTCCGCAAGCTCGTTCTCCTCAATGCCCACGGCGGCCAACCGCAAATTATGGAAATTGCAGCGCGGGATCTTCATCAGGAATATGGCGATCTCCTCGTCTTCCCCCTGTTTGTGTGGCGCGTTCCGAACCAAGTGGGGGCATTATTGAGCGATCGCGAGCGGGAGCAAGGCATCCATGCCGGGGATGCGGAAACAAGCCTATTGTTAAAACTCTTGCCGGAGCAAGTCCACATGGAGCGAGCGGTGCGAGAATATCCCCCCGATTTACCCCCGGATAGCCTCCTCAGTTTAGAGGGCAAACTACCCTTTGCTTGGGTGACACAGGACATCAGCAAAAGCGGCGTGATAGGCGATCCTACCCTAGCCACCGCAGCAAAAGGCGACCAGATCCTCACCGATCTCATCGCCGGATGGGTTCAAGTCCTCACCGAAATTCATACCTTTCAACCGCCGCAGGTCATCCCCGAATCGAGGTCAACCAACGAGGTTTAAGCCTTCACCGTTTGCCCTGCGGACTTCAGGCCGCTCCCATCGGTTAATGGCGCATACAGCCTTTCCCTGAGTTACTCAGGACAATAGTCAAGGGGAGGGCTGCTTTGTTTAAGCGGTTTCCAACCAATCAAACATTTGATCAATTTGTGCTAACGTCACTAACCCATATTGCCAGAGGATCATCGGCAAAACGTTGGGGGTGGGGTCGTGGCGGCGGGTGGCGATCGCCAAGGATTCAGCGGGGATGGCGAGTTCGTCTTGGAGGAATTGGAGGAAGCGGCAGGCGAGGGGCGTTTGCATGGCGGAGAGGGGGGTTAAAGGCGTTTTTTTAAAAAAAGGTTTAAAGCAGTAGATCGGGGCTTAAAGGTCGTTGCGGATTTCCACTTTGCCCTGTTTCACAGACCGCAACAGGCGGTTAATCGCACGGGCTTCATCTTCACTTAACGATTCTTCTAGCATTGCAGCCATCAGACCGTATTGATCAGCCCGCTTCAGTTGACCGGTTTGCCGGGCGGTAGCGAGCATTTCCGAAATGGAGCCGGGAAGAAGTTTCAGTGCAGGCAACATGACCGCTCCTTAGTGTGAATTGGGGTTATCCTCAATATCGGTGATTTTAGCTGGACTGCGGGTGATAAACCCCCCCATGGCCCTGTGAATCTGATCGACCTGGGTTGTGATGCCTTGGCAGTTAGGATGTGATCAATCTAGAGGGAAATATGTGATTTTCATCACATATTTCCCATCAATGCCGAATAATCTCTTGACAAATCGCCACTAATCCCTTATACCTTTATTAAGATAAGTAAATGTAACGATACCGTTCATCTCCTCTTATCGATCAGGATCGCTAAAAACCCTGATTTTCCCTAGGAGGAGACGGAAGTAGGCTTAAGTCCGAAGGAACGCATTCCGCCTCTATTTGCGTCTTCTGATTCTATCCGCATTGACAACACCATGATGATTGCACCGCTATTGATTAGTTTATCCGTTGCCTCTCTTGCTGTTTACCTCCGCGTCAGTAGCCAGGAGGAAATCGTCAAAGTGAGTGCAGGAGCGATCGCCATTATTGGCTTGCTCCTGAGTCTTTACTTTGCACCAATGTGGATTAAAGCCCTGTTGTTGACGTTTCCTTTGTTTAACAACCGTTTCAACACGCTGGACTTTTTCAGTTAATCCTCACGGATCAGCGTTCCATCTTCGGCATACCACCGGCAACGCAAATACTGGGCATTGACAAACCCCTGTCGCCCTTCAACGCGGGGGTTTGGCCCTTGCAAAACCTTAATTTCATACCATACCGTCCCCTCTTCGCTGAGGGTTCCCCCAAAGGCGCGGACAAGATTGCCATTATCCAAACCGGCAAAGGGTTGGCCGTGGGGGGCAGGGCGCACCGCCAATTGCCCTTGGCGGATGCCGGTGACTTGGCAAATGACGATCGCATCAAAAATATCGGCATGGGCCGCACGGGGGAAGAGGCTGAGGAGCAACGTTGCCCCGGCTAGGGACAGCACCGTTTTAAGTTTCATGATCGTTCCCGCTCCTAAACTGCCTGAATTTGCCTTGATGTTAATGGACTTCAGGGGTTTGGAGAAAGGTTTGAATGCGGGCGATCGCCTCCTCCAACACCTGCACATCATGCACCAAGGCAAAACGCACATAACCTTCCCCACCGGGGCCAAACCCTGCACCAGGGGCGAGAGCCACGCCGGTTTGAGCCACTAACTTTTGACAAAAGCCGATGGAATCCTGTTGCCAAGGTTCCGGCAAGGGAGCCCAAAGGTACATCGTGGCGGTGGGGGTGGGGACGGGCCAGCCGATTTTTGCTAAAGCTGCCACCATCAAATCCCGCCGCTGGGCAAAGGTTTGTACCGTTGCTTGTACTAAGCTGGCATCGGCATCAAGGGCAGCGATCGCCCCCGCCATGATGCCCCGGTATTGGTTAAAGTCGATGGTGGCTTTCACTTGCCGCAGGGCGCGGATCATTTCCCCATTGCCCACGGCGTAACCGATGCGAAAACCGCCCATGTTATAGGACTTGGAGAAGGTGAAAAATTCAATAGAGCAGGATTTTTCGCGGTCGGCTTCGAGAATGGAGGGGGGGCGATCGCCCGTAAAAAATAAATCCACATAGGGGAAATCATGGGCCAACAGCAAATCATGGGCGCGACAAAAGGCCACGGCCTCTTGAAAAAAAGCGAGGGAGGCCGTCCCCGTGGTGGGGTTGTGGGGATAGCTCAACACCATTAATTTTGCCTGAGCCAGGATATCCGCCGGAATTTCGCCAAACTGGGGTAAAAAGCCATGTTCCGCCCGCAACCGCATCGGGTGAATTTGCCCCCCCGCCAACACCACACCCCCCTGATGGGAGGGATAACCGGGATCAAGGAGCAGGGCATAGTCCCCCGGATTCAGCACCGCGAGGGGTAAATGGGCGGTTCCCTCCTGGCAACCAATCAGGGGCAAAACTTCCGTTTCCGGATCGATGGGGATACCGTAGCGTTGGCTGTAGTGGCGGGCGACAGCTTGCCGGAAGGGTTGGGTGCTGTGGAAGAGGGCGTAACCATGGGTGGTGGGGTCGGCGAGGGCGGCGGCGATCGCCTCCAAAACGACCGGATCGGTGGGCAGATCTGAAGATCCGAGGGATAGATCTACAATATTCATCCCCTCAGCAAGGGCCGCAGACTTTGCCCGATCCATATCGGCAAAGACATTGGCACGGAGGGGTTCAAGGCGGCGAGCAAATTCCATAACAAGATCAAGAGCGGGAAACGATGCCCTTAGCCAAAACTAAGGGCAGCATGGCTGATTTAAAGGTGGGCATTCAGGAATTCCTGAATCGCAGGTTTAGTGATAGCTCCTTCATGGCTGGCGATTAAGGTTTTCGCCTTAAAAATCCGTAGGGCGGGAACCCCCTCTACGGCGCATTGTTTCACCGCATCGGGGTTGCGATCAACTTCGAGCTTTACGACTTTCAGGCGATCGCCATAGTCAGCGGCGATCGCCTCAATGGAGGGAGAAACGAGGCGACAGGGGCCACACCAATCGGCCCAAAAGTAGGCTAGCACGGGCTGATCACCGTTGAGGACTTCCGCCTCCAACTGTGCATTTTCGAGGGTAATTACAGCGCTCATCGGTTTCTTATGGGGTTAGTACGAAACAGGGCAAGGTATCTACCCCTAATCGTACCAGTCTTGCCGCCATGCTTCCATCTGAGCAATTTCTTCGCCTTGACTGGCTAAAACCGCCTCAGCCAACGCGGCCATGTCCGGGCGTTTCGTTTTTTCCTGCAAATCCTTAGCCATATCAACGGCTCCCTGATGATGGGGAATCATGGCATCAATAAACCGCAAATCAAACTCCTGATCAGCGGGGCCGAGATCAACACTCATCCGCATCGCTTCAATTTGCGCCTCGCTCATCGGCATCATGTGGCCCATATCAGCGTGATAAACCAGGGGGCGATCGCCCGCATCGGGATACCAAGCTGCTCGCCAGTCCCGCATTTGCTGAATTTCCACGGCTTGGGCGGCAATTATTGCCTCCGCTAAGGCGCGAATTTCCGGCCGTTGGGAATTTTTCAAGGCAGCTTCCGCCATGATCACCGCCCCCTCATGGTGGGGAATCATCGCATCAATAAACCGCAAATCAAACTGGCCATCCGCCGGCCCCAAATCCATCCCATGGCCCGCCCCATGATCCATCGCCATTTCATCCATGGGGGTATCCACCACAGCCATATCCTCGCCGGAGGGATTGCCACAGGCCGTTAAACCTGTTCCCAAGGTGAGCAGGGTTAAAGTGAGCAGCGCCATCTGCCGGGGTGATTGTAAAAACATATGCTCTTAGGAATGTGGTTCGCTTCTTCAGCGTAAAACATTCCCCTTAAAGGGAGAGTCAAGAGGGAGCGCTTTAATCCAGATCATCCTTTTGATAATCAACGGAGCGGATCAGGCGGAGGGTGAAGGGGTAGCGATACCAGCCCCCTTGATTGGCTCGCACGGCGGCTAAAATCACCAAAATTAATGGGTCTGAAGCCCCGCCCTTTTAGGGCGGCTTTTCTCGTCCAATTTATTGATCCAGTTTTTCCTGTCTATGGTATGATGGCACGATTAAAACTTAATGTTTTGGCGGCTGGGCAAGCCGGCCTGAATGGACAGGCGTTAAGCAGTGTTAGACCCCGATCTGGGGCATTTGCTTGTCTGTCTACCCATCAGGAGTCTATTTAATGTAGGCAGACTGGGAATCCCCGTGCCTTTAGGTCGGGGAGGATGTCAAAAAAACCGTTTGCACCACACCCCAGATCACCAGTAAACCGATCCCTAATGTCACCCCGAAAATTAAGCCCAAGGCGGCTAATGCAGATTCGCCATCCCCCACACCAAAAATCAGGATGCCAATCACCAACAGGATGAAGGCGACAATGGCGATAATCAAGCCGTAGATGAACATCGAAATTTGAAAATTCATCGATTCGCGGCCATGGTAATCAATAAATTCGGATTGCTCCCGGCGGATCGCCCAAAGGATTAGCGGGGCAAGAATGGAAGCAAAGGGAAGGGGTAGCCCCAAGACGGCGAGGGGAATCCAAGCTAAGGCGGAAAGGTGGCAAAACATTGCCCAAGTGCGAGATTGCTCCGGAATGGGGGCCATGGCGTTAGCTCCTTGCTGTTTCCAGCCATTCAATAACCTGCTGTCCCAACGATAGGCCATGGAGCCGGTCAATTTCCCGAATGCCGGTGGGGCTGGTGACGTTCACCTCTGTTAGATAGCCGCCAATCACATCTAAGCCGACAAAATAGAGGCCATCTTGTCGCAATCGGGGCGCAACGAGATCGCAAATTTCCCGCTCCCGCTCCGTGATCACCGTGCTGGCCACCCGGCCCCCTACGGCCATATTGCCGCGAAAATCCTGCCCGGTGGGAATGCGATTCACCGCCCCGATCGCCTCCCCATTGAGCAAAATAATCCGTTTATCCCCTTCTGAGGCGGCGGGTAAATATTGCTGGAGCATGACGGGGAGTTTGCCCCATTGGGTGCTGATTTCAATTAAGGAGTTGAGATTGCGATCGCCCTTTTCCAAAAATAAAATCCCCTCCCCCGCCTTCCCCGCCAAAGGCTTCAACACCGCCGCCCCCTGCTGGGCCACAAACTCTAAAATCACCGCCTTGGCTGCCGTCACAATCGTTTCGGGGATGGCCGTCGGGAAATTGAGGGCGTAGAGCTTTTCATTGGCCGCCTGTAACCCTCTGGGATTATTCACTACCAAGGTTTTCGCCGGATCGATCAGGTCTAAAATTTGCGTTACATAAAGATAAGGAATCGTCACCGGCGGATCTTTGCGCATGAACACCGCCGCCATCGCCGTGAGGGGTTGGAATTGGGCAGTTCCCAATTGATACCAAGGATCGGGAGCCTGCCAACGGCCTTCAACTAAAACCACGGGATCGAACGTGACCGGTGTCAGGGTGGCCCAAGCTTCTCCCTGTTGTACTGTGAGCAAATCGACGGTCGTGATCCAAACTTGATGCCCCCTTTGATGGGCAGCCTCCATGATGGCGACGGTGCTGTCGTGGGTGGGGTCAAGGCTGGCAATGGGGTCAATAATAAAGGCGATATTCACGGGGGATTTATGGGGCGAGATCAATGGCTATTGTGCCACAGGACGCTTCAGGAATTGCCCTTAATCAGGGCTTATTCTCCCCTTTACCCAAGGGTTGGGCATGGGGCCGTACATTACCCGCGTAGGCTTGTTTTTGAGACTTTATGATCAACATGATCAACCGAATGATCCAAGGGTTAGGCAAGGGGAGGGGGCGATCGCCCTTGCTATGGGGGACAATTGCCCTCTTGAGCCTCAGCTTTACCCTCCTTGTGGGCCAACCCAGCCCTGCCCAATCCCGCTCGATCCAGGGAACCCTTGCCTTTACGCTCACGGATCTCGGCGGTGCAGAAATGTTGGCGGCTGCCCCCAATGGCCAGCGGGCTGTTGTCGCTGGGGGTGAGAGTATTTCCGTGGTGGCGATCGGTCGCAATGACCTGCGGTTAGAGCAAAGCGCAACCCTGCAACCGGCGAACTTCCCCGTTGGCTCCACAGCAGCAGAAATTACCGGCGTAGCCGTCAGTCCTGATGGCCGCTATGCCCTTGCCGGGGTGAAAGATAATGATGATGCCAACCTGGAAACCTTTAACGAAGTGCCGGGGAAAATCGTGGCCTATTCCCTGCCGGATTTGCGGGTTTTGGGGGAAGTGACGGTCGGTCGGGGGCCGGATTCTGTGGCGATCGCCCCCAATGGCCAATATGCCGGTGTCGCCAATGAGGATGAAGAAAACGAAGAGGATTTAACCAATCCCAACAACCGCGCCGGGACGGTTTCCATGATCGATCTGCGTCGCGGCCCCGCTGCCATGACTCAGGTAGAAATTCCCATCCCCGCCGCCGGGATTCCTTTTTTCCCCCATGACCCCCAACCGGAAACGGTGCGTATCGCCCGCGATAACTCCTTTATCGTCACCACATTGCAGGAAAACAACGCTGTCGCCCGCATCGAAGTCCCCCGCCGCTTACCCCAACGGTTAAACCCCCGCGCCTTCCGCGTCACCAATTTTGACATGGGGCTGCGGACGGGTTTGGGTTTAACGGGCGATCGCGTCGGCACAGGCAATTGTCGCTCTAGTGACTACGATCTCAGCCTGCGCCAGGAATATACTTCTGCCCGTGAACCCGATGGCCTCGCCCTCTCGCCAGATTTAAACTTTTTTGTGACGGCGGATGAGGATAATCTCACAGCGGTGAACGCGCAAAGTTACGAAGGAACCCCCATCAGTGAACATGGAACCCGCAGCATCAGCATTTTTGATGCTAAAACCGGGGCGTTGTTGGGGGATAGCGGCAACACCATCGAAGACAGTATCCTCGCCCTCAAGCTCCCCCAACGCTGTGACAGCAAAGGGCCAGAGCCGGAGGTGGTTTCGGTGGGAACAGTGGGGGGTCGTACTTTAGCAGCGGTGGCGATCGAGCGTTCCGATGCTGTCACGATCCACGATGTCACCGATCCGCGCAATATCCAACTCCTGGATACCGTGATGCTCAATCCCAGCGTTGTGGGCAGTGATCAGGCCGCCGAATTAGAACCAGAAGGGATTGAACTCCTCTCCCAACGGCGGCAAATTATCGTTTCTAGCCCTGAAACTGGCTCCATGAGTTTAATTAACCTCACGGTTCGTTAATCTCCCCAGATTCCCCATGCGTTGAGTCAATGCTAGGACATCATGTAGACATCGTGTAGGGTGGGCAATGTCCACCAGGAGAGGGTTTCGGACTTCTAAACCGTCCTAATAATACTGACTACTGCTATGCAGTGCATGATGGGATTTAGCGAACACCAAAAAAGCCGGGAGTGAATCCCGGCTTTTTTGGTCGTTGTACCATTGACAGATCAGGGCTTAACCGCCGCCCGTCAACGCTTGCGCCAGCCCGATATAGAGGGGGATTGCTAAGGCGATCGCCACAGGTGTACCCACGGCTGTGGACGCACCGATATAGGCAGAAGGGTTAGCCGACGGGATACCTGCCCGTAACGTCGGCGGCCCGGAGATGTCTGAACTAGAAGCCGCCATCACGGCCAGAACCACAACACCGCCAAGGCTGAAACCCGTCAGGTAGTGAGCAATCATGCCGAAACCGAAGGCGATCAGCCCATGGAACAGTGGGGCCACCACAGAATAGACCGTGTACCAATGGGCCACTTTGCGCAATTCGTTAAGTCTTGCCCAGGCTTCCATCCCCATGATCAACATCAGCACCGACAGCAGACCCCGAAACAGGGGATCGTAGAAGGTGCTATAAACACTTTCCGGCTGAGTGGCCAGACCGAGAACGAGGCCGAGAAGCAATGCCGACAGCGCAGAACCTTGGAGACTTTCTTGCACAATGGGCCATACCTTGACCCGCTCCGGCTGCTTGCTGGGATACCCTTCAGCAACAATGCCCTGCTCGCCGTAATACTCCCGCTTGCTGCGATACTCCTGCTTGTTGGTATAAATACTGGCCAAAACGATCGCCGTCACCAGCGCCGGGATGTCCATGAAGGGATAGAGCGCCGCAGACCAAGCCTCATAGGGAATTTGTTCCGTTTCCAGAAGTGTCAACGCAGCGGCGAAGGTAGAGCCACTGACTGCACCGAACAAGCCTGCGGTGGCAAGGCCATCCTCCATTTTGACGTTGGGCAGTTTACACAATGTGTAACGTCCGAGAAACACGATCAAAATCCCTGTCACCACGGCAAACAATGCGGGCAAGAGCATTTCCACCAGATTGGCGTTGCGAATTTCCTGTCCACCCGTGAGGCCGACTTTCATCAGCAACATAAAGACGATGAACTTATAGACCGCATCGGGAATTGCGAGGCGGCTACCGAGGGAGGCCGCCACCATACCACCAATGAGAAAGCCGAGGGTTGGGGACTGTAACTGTTTTACGAAGCCTGTCAAGAAATCGGATAAAAAATCCACGCATACCTCCTTTCTCCTCATGGGAACCTCGAAAAAAAGATTGTGTTTGCAAAGTACTCGTTTAAAACCCTTTTTCAGAAGTAAATCAGTTCTATTTTTGTGACTTATCCTCTCTTCACACCCTCCTTTGCTCTCCAATCTCCCAGTT
>Ga0316611_1000049_pt1 | contig 55161 bp, 50 predicted proteins | sample MIS2016202_MG_FD_207675 | JGI IMG/M metagenome (GOLD analysis project Ga0316611, IMG submission 207675) | Microbial mat bacterial communities from Middle Island sinkhole, Lake Huron, Michigan, United States - MIS.2016.202 | ecosystem: Environmental > Aquatic > Freshwater > Lake > Sediment... | reverse complement strand
TCGCGCAATATTTACCGTTAACTTGAGCCACAAGTACAGACTGTCCATTGGCATTAGTTTTTAGAACTTTATCGGACTTAACCTCAGCAGTGGTGGCGATTTTAGTTTTAGTCATTTCGTTTATCTGCTTATTTGTGAATGTTCAGGACTCGAAAAACTATATCACAGACCCTCATAGGACTTTGATAGCCTTGGCTACACTTAAAAACCAAAAGAAAATTTTAAAAGGCTTGCTTTGCAAGCCTTTTAAAATTTTCTTTTGGTTTTAATAAAGGTTGGGTGAAATCCGAATAAAGAGAAAGGTTAGCTATGATTACATATCAGTACAATAGACTGAGATTGGCACTCTCAGCGCTGAAGCGACTGAGCTTTCAATCTCTCGTATTATTTTTGTAAACCGTAAAGATTAAGTTATGATCCCAACCGTAATCGAACAGTCTGGTCGTGGCGAAAGAGCCTTTGATATTTTTTCGCGTCTGCTGCGGGAGAGGATCGTATTTTTGGGTCAGCAGGTAGATGACAGCATTGCGAACATTGTTGTTGCTCAATTGCTATTCCTTGAAGCCGATGATCCTGAAAAAGATATTTTCTTGTATATCAACTCCCCTGGCGGCTCTGTAACCGCAGGTATGGCTATCTACGATACGATGCAGCATATTCGTCCTGATGTTTCGACGATTTGCGTCGGTCTGGCGGCAAGTATGGGAGCGTTTCTGCTCACTGGTGGTGCTAAGGGGAAAAGACTATCTCTGCCCCACACTCGGATCATGATTCATCAACCTCTTGGTGGCGCACAGGGTCAGGCGACGGATATCGAAATCCAAGCTAAGGAAATTCTGTATCACAAAAGTCGTCTGAATGATTTGATGGCTTTCCATACAGGGCAACCGATTGAGCGTATTGCGGAGGATACCGATCGCGATTTCTTCATGGCTCCTGACGAGGCAAAAACCTATGGGTTGATCGATGAGGTTGTCAACCAACGTCCAAAATTTGAGGTTGCAGCATAGTTTTCTATAAAAAGGCTCACGGTGTGAGCCTTTTTATTTGGGGCTATTGACTTTGAGCGCAACTTAATTAGAAATATAAAGGTCATCAAAATACTGTCAGGTGTTGTGGAGTCGAGTTTATGAAATTGTTTGGGACAGATGGCATTCGTGGTCATGTCGGTAGCTTTTTGACTGCCCCACTAGCCTTAGAAGTGGGGATTAGTGCAGGCAAGATTTTAAAAGAACGGGTTGACTTGGATCGCACTAATAAGGCGAATGTAATCGCGATCGGTCAAGACTCACGGACATCGGGCGATATGCTATCAGCCGCAATTTCCGCAGGCTTGACCGCCGCAGGTTGGGATGTGTGGCATATTGGGTTATGCCCTACGCCTGCGGTGGCGCATCTGACTGCAAGTTCTCCTGAAATCTTTGGCGGCGTGATGATTTCGGCAAGCCATAACCCACCCGAAGATAATGGAATTAAGTTTTTTGGGGCGAATGGGACAAAACTTTGTAGCGAAACGCAGCAGGCGATCGAGGCTTTGATTGAATCACGGCGACATGTTGATTTGGTTAATTCTTCTACGGATTGGGGTAAGTATCACGAAAAGGCGCATTTAATTTCTGACTATCAAGATTCTCTGCAAAACTCGATCGCCACAGATTTAAGCGGACTCAAAGTAGTGCTAGATCTGGCTCATGGTTCCGCCACTCGCGTTTCCTTGGAAGTATTTCGCAATTTGGGCGCAGAGGTAATTTGTCTGCACCAAGAACCCGACGGCGATCGCATTAATGTCAATTGTGGCTCCACCCATCTCGACCCCCTCCGCGCCGCCGTCAAAGAACATGGCGCTGATATGGGCTTTGCCTTTGATGGGGATGCCGATCGCGTTTTGGCGGTCGATGGCAATGGGCGCGTCGTTGATGGCGATTATATTTTGTACCTTTGGGGTCAGGAATTATTGGAAAATAACCAATTGCCTGATAGTGCGATCGTTACTACGGTAATGGCAAATCTTGGCTTTGAAAGGGCATGGCAAAAGCTGGGCGGTAATTTTGTGCGGACTGCTGTGGGCGATCAGTATGTCCATGCGGAAATGGTGCGATCGGGTGCAATGCTCGGCGGTGAGCAGTCGGGGCATGTGCTATGCCGTCATTATGCCGTCAGTGGCGATGGGTTACTTGCCGCGTTGCATCTGGCGGCTTTGACAAAACAAAAAGCGCCCCTCGCAGAATTAATGGATCAAAGTTTTCACCCCTATCCGCAGTTGCTCAAGAATGTGCGTGTCGAAGATCGGGAATTGCGCCGCAACTGGCAAACCTGCGATGTTTTAGTACAGGCGATCGCTTTAGCAGAACAGGATTTAGGCGATCGGGGCAGAGTGTTAGTCCGTGCTTCGGGTACTGAGCCACTAATGCGGGTCATGGTGGAAGCCGAGAGTCTTGATCTGGCGACCCATTGGACAGATAGTTTGACAGGATTAATTGAGAGACAATTAGTTAATTGACATTCCCAGCGCTGAAGCGACGGGGATTCCTGAGCTAATCACAGCCTTTTCTGCTTGCACATACTTAGGTCTTACACGATTATGTCCCATCCGAGCTTACTAGAATATTCCTTGTCATCTAGTTACCCTTTTAGTGGATGGCTCTTCAAGCGTTTCTCCATTTTAGGAGAGGTTTGGGTATGCCCTACCCTACCTGTCTTTCGACTCAAAGCTTTTTCTTTTTTTCATTCGCCGCTTTGACGGTTACTGCACTATGTTTATACAGGAATTCGTTACCCTGTTGAGTTTTCTATTTCCCAGCCTGTTAAGTGGCAACCGTAACATCTTTCCTAGTCGAGCCAAATTTGTCGGGCTTATGCTGGCGGTGTTTCAACCTGTAACTCATCTACTATTGTAATATAAAGCCGTGCTGGAAGCACGGGGGGTTAAACCCATTTTTCTGATAAAAAAAGCGGCGCAAAGCGCCGCTTTTTTTATCGCTACAATTATTACAGATATGCTCCGCGTGAGGTGTGCTGATGTTAGTTCAAACCAAACGATTTACGATCGCCGAATATCAACGTCTGACCGATTTAGGGGTGTTGAAAAATACGACACAACAAGAGCGCACTGAATTAATTAGAGGAGAAATTACCTATATGGTTGCCAAGGGTATTAGGCATACATTTTGTTGTCGCAATCTACTAGAGGAACTATCAAATCTGGTTAAAGGGCGTGCAAAATTACAATGCCAAGATCCGATCTTCTTATCCCCTGATAGCTTACCTGAGCCAGATTTTGTGATTGTGCGTGATCGCGAAGATAACTACCTCACAGGACATCCCACCCCCGACGATATTTTATTAGTTATTGAAATTGCCGATTCTTCCCTTGATTATGATCGCGATGTCAAAGGGGCGCTCTATGCCGAGGCGGGAATTGCCAATTATTGGTTATTTAATTTGGTAGATCATCGGTTAGAAGTCTATAGCGAACCCTATCGCGATATTCAAGGCAAAGGTAATTATGCTCAGCGTAGATATGTACTTGACCATCAGGCGATCGCCTTAAGTATTTTTCCCGATCTAGACGTACAGTTAGAAATTAGTAAAGTTTTACCAAAGATTTAGCTATTGTTAAATCTTTGGCAGTATCAAAACCCTATAGAGAGTAGCAGCGCTTTGCGCTGCTACTCTCTATAGATAGCGACCTAAATTTTAGATGTATGGAACTACTGCAATGAGTCATGAATCTGTCCCTAGCCGTGACAACTTGCCTGTGGAAATCATCGATAGCTTTGATGATCTCGTTTGGTCACTAGCTCTACCCGATCTCACACCGCTATATTTTAATGCTGCTGCTGCTAAGGCTTATCAAGGCGATCGCGAGGAATTGCTGGCTAATTCTCAGCTTTGGTTAGAGGCGATCGCGGTTGAAGATCAGATCAAAATGCAAGAGGCGATCGCGCAAGCCCTAGTATCAGGAAAATCCTATCTAAATTATCGACTGCAAAGGTCTAGCGGCGAAATATGCTGGTTTTCGGCAAGATTAAAAGTAGTTCAAGATGCCACAGGTTTACCAATTCGCCTCGATGCGATCGCCACTGAAATTAATACCATAAGCGATCGCCAAAACTCAGATGACGCAATCCAAAATCTCACCAACAATCATCGGCAAACGAATCCCAAAATCTATATAGAAGGAGTAATCCTCCAAAATGAGAGCAACTATCGCCAGATTGTCGAGCAACAAACCGATCTAATTCTGCGATCGCTTGCAGATACTACTATTACCTTTGCTAATGAAGCTTTATGTCAGATGCTGGGGAGCAGTCGAGAGGATGTGATTGGCAAAAAATGGATTGATTTTGCTGCTTCAGATGACTTACAAAATATTATGGATAGTTTATCGATCCTAAATCCTGAACAATCCAGCTTTATTGGCGTAAATCGCGATCATCGTCCTAACAATCAAATTGGTTGGACGCAATGGATCAATCAAGGAATTTTTAATGCCCAAGGAGAACTCATTGAGATTCAGTCGGTGGGACGAGATATCACGGCTCTTAAATTATCAGAGTTAGCCCTCAATCAACTTAATGAAGAACTAGAAATGCGAATTGAGCAGCGTACTGCCGATTTGCGCGAAAGTGAATCTCGGAATCGGGCGATTCTCCAAGCTCTTCCAGATCTGTTATTGCTGCTTAAGCCTGACGGAACCTGTGTGCAGTGCATTATGCCCACAACCTACGACAAGTCAAAATATGTACCAATCAAGCATCACATTTCTGAAGTTTTAACCACAGAAACCCTAACTGCACAACTGCAACTATATGAGAAGGCGATCGCTACAGGGGAAGTCCAAATTTATGAGCATCAAATCACTAAGTTTGGCAAAACTTTATATGAAGAGGTGCGGATTGCGCCCTACTCTGAAGATGAGCTATTGGTAATTGTCCGTGATGTGACCGATCGCAAATTAGCTGAAGCGCAACTACTCAAGAGTGATAGGCATCTCAAAACAGCGCAGCGCATTGGCAAACTGGGCAGTTGGGAATACGAGATTAATACAGGGCATCTCACATGGTCAGATGAAGTTTTTCGTATTTATGGACTTGAGCCTAGCAACCATCCCCCAGACTACGAGCAATTAAAGCTATATATCCATCCAGAAGATTGGGAGCATTTTGACAGAACCGTACAAGCTGCGATGGAATTGGGGCAACCCTATGATCTTGAGCATCGGATAATTCAGCCTAATGGCGCATTGATCTATGTGACGGCTAGGGGGGAAACGATTTATGACACCTCAAATCAATTGACTCACATTATTGGTACTGCCATTGATATTACCGATCGCAAATTAGCCGAAGCCAAAATATTAGAAACATCCCAAAAACTAGCAAATACAAATCGTGAATTAGAATCCTTTTGTTATTCGGTTTCCCATGACCTCCGAGCGCCATTACGCCATATCAATGGATTTGTGAATGCCTTGCGGCAACAGATTCAAAAGCACGAAGAACTTCAAGATCCTAAGGTTGATCATTACTTACAAGTGATCGATAGCAGTAGCCAAAAGATGGGGAATTTAATCGACGGGCTGCTGGTTTTATCGCGGTATGGACGTAAACCCCTAGATGCAAAACCAGTATCAATCCGTGAACTAATTGATGATGCGATCGAAGTCCTTAGCAGCGATCCTAAACATAATCCCAACCTTGAATTTGTGATTGGTGAATTACCTAATACCATTGGCGATCCAACTCTTTTGCAACAATTATTTCGTAATCTCATTAGTAATGCTGTTAAATTTAGTCGCAATCAGCCTAACCCACGCATTGAAATTGATAGTTTGCCAGATCAAACCATCAGAATTAAAGATAATGGCGTAGGCTTTCAAATGGAATATGCTGATAAACTTTTTGGGGTATTTCAAAGATTGCACAACGAGCAAGATTTTGAAGGAACTGGAATTGGCTTAGCGATCGTGCAACGGATTGCCCAACGTCATGGTGGCTCCGTTTGGGCAGAAAGTTCACCCAATCAAGGAGCAACCTTCTTTGTCAAAATCTGAAACGAGTTACAGCCTGTTGAGGCTTCAAGTAGTACAGAGAAATTTTTGAGAGTCTGGCTCCGCCGCGCTCTCAAAAATTTTTCTGGGTTATAATTCAGCGCAAAGCGCTGTACTCATTCATAAAGTTGCGGCGCTACGCACCACAACCCGATGAATCGGTTTTATGTCTTAAGTAAAATATCCATAGCTGTGAAAACTTTGTGATTAGGATCTAACAAATAAATGGAAGCAACTCAAATTTTGCTAATCGAAGATGATCCTAATGATGTTGAGTTAATCCAAATTGCTTTGGATAGTTACAACTTTGTGAATAAAATTGATATAGCAGTAGATGGTGAACAAGCTATGCATTATCTATTCGGGCGTAATGGACTACCACCCACACAGCCATTACCCCGTCTAGTACTTCTAGATTTAAAGTTACCTAAAATTAATGGTATTCAAATATTAGAAATGATTCGCAGTTCTCCGCGCACCCGCAATCTCGTAGTAGTAGTAATGACTTCATCGGCGGAAAACCGTGATTTAAAAGTTTGCTATGATTTGGGAGTTAATAGTTATATTGTCAAACCTCTAGACTTTAAACAATTTGTCGATGTAGCGCGACAGGTAGGTTTTTATTGGATGATGCTCAATCATTTGCCATCTCTCGACTGAGACCAGAGATGCAATGCATACATTACTTGTCAACACCTCGCAAGGAACATCGTTTAATTATCATCTGGGAAATGCTATAACTTGACTAAATGCTCTAAACCTATGTCTCTGAAACCATGAGCAATTTGATATCGGAGTTTGGAGAATTTGAAGCGGCAGAAGAGCATCGATCGCCGCGATCGCTACATATTCTACTCATCGAAGATGTTGCGGCGGATGTGGAGCTAACTTTGCTGGCTTTACAATCAGCAGGCATCTCTTTTACCTATGACATAACGGCTACAGCCATTGATTGTCAGAGCTATTTGCAAACTACAAGTTATGATGTCGTCCTATCTGATTATCGATTACCTAGCTTTAACGGATTACAAGCTTTTAAATTTTTAAAAGAATCAGGGCAAGATATTCCTTTTATCTTAATTACGGGGAGTTTAGGCGAAGAATCGGCGGTGGAATGTATTAAGGCGGGAATGACTGATTATGTTTTAAAAGATCGGTTATTTCGATTGCCAAGCGTGTTAAACAGAGCATTGCAAGAATTTGCATTACGGCGACAACAAAAAGAATCAATTGCCCAAATTGAACAGCAAGCATGGCGTGAAACAATTATTAATCGAATTGTGCAAGCAATGCGCGAAACTCTGGTTTTAGAAGATGTCCTCCAAACCACAGCAAATTTGTTGCAAGAAGCTTTACAAGTCACTCATTGTTTGATCTTTCAGCCCAATAGTTCACAACAAATGTGCGTCAACTACATCAATAAAGATAGCAATATCACCATCGGCATAAACTGTGGATTTTATGAATATTATCAAGAAAAATTAGGACAGGGACAACAGATAGTTGTTCATCAAGTTAATCAGGATGCTGCCGACAAAGCTAGAGATATAGCAGAATGTTATGGGATTCATTCGCTAGTGATTACCCCTCTGTTTTATCAAAATTTTTATTTGGGCGGCATTAGTCTTTACCAGAATGATCGAGAGAGAATTTGGTCTGAAAATGAGTTATCTCTGGTTAAAGCGATCGCCGATCAATGTGCGATCGCGATTCATCAATCAGAGCTTTATCAAAATGCTCAGTCGGAATTAATGGAACGCAAAAGGATGGAAGCCCAACTGCGCCATGATGCTTTCCATGATTCTCTAACAGGTTTACCCAATCGTGCTTTGTTCTTAGATCGGTTGAACCATGCTCTGCGATTATCACAGAGGCGATCGCATTTAAATTCAGGAGGAATTTCTGACCAGTTCGCCATACTTTTTCTAGATTTGGATCGATTTAAGGTGATCAATGATAGCCTTGGACATCTAGCAGGCGATCGCCTATTAAAGATCGTAGCCGATCGCCTGCGTGATTGTTTGAGGGGAGGCGATACGGTGGCGAGGTTAGGGGGCGATGAATTTGTGATGCTTATTGAAGAAATTCAAGATATTGGTGATGTTATTGAAGTAGTACAGAGAATTCAAGACATATTAAAGGTTCCCATTCTACTAGATGGCAATGAAATATTTGTGAGTACCAGCATTGGCATAGCGCTCAATTCTGCTGACTATACCCAACCTGAGCAATTATTGCGTGATGCTGATACCGCCATGTATCGAGCCAAGGAACAAGGAAGGGAACGGTATGAAGTATTTAATCCTTCGATGCATACGGAAGCCCTCCAAAAGTTGAGATTAGAGAGTGATTTACGGCGAGCGATCGAGCGTGAAGAGTTTCGAGTCTGCTATCAGCCCATTGTCGGTTTGAAATCAGGACAAATATTAGGGTTTGAAGCTCTGATCCGTTGGCAACATCCTGAGCGAGGACTAATTTCTCCTGTGGACTTCATTCCACTGGCGGAAGATGCAGGTTTAATTGGGGTGATTGATTTTTGGGTATTGCAAAAGGCTTGTTCTCAATTACGCCTATGGCAAGATGAGTTTCCTAAGGCTGCAAATCTGACGATGAGTGTCAATTTGTCAGGAAAACACTTTACTAAGCCAGACTTGATGAGTCAAATTGATCAGATATTAGAAAGAACTGATTTGCATAGTTCTAATTTAAAAATAGAAGTTACGGAAAGTATCTTGCTCGAAAAGACTTCTTTAGCAACGCAGATTTTAAACGAACTAAGCGAGAGAAATATTCAAGTTTGTATTGATGATTTTGGTACGGGTTATTCTTCTTTAAGTTATTTGCATCGTTTCCCAATTCATACCTTAAAGATCGATCGCTCATTCATCTCCCGTCTAGATCGTGAGTCGGGGGATGGAGAAATTGTCAAAGCGATTATTGTGTTAGGTATTAATCTAGGTTTAAATGTGGTGGCGGAAGGGGTGGAAACTGAGCAACAGTTACAGTTTCTAGAAAAAAATAATTGTCATGCTTGTCAGGGATTTTATCTGTTTGAGCCTTTAGAAGCAAAGGCGATCGCGAAATTATTAATCAATGACTAATCCTAAAAGTAAAAGGCGCACGAAGTGCGCCTTTTACTTTTTCATAAAGCGATCGCCAGTTCTAAAGTATTCACATTTACCAATGCCAAACTAGGCGCATTGCGTTTAACTAATCCCGTTAAGACCTTACCCGAACCCACTTCGATCGCCTGTTCAAAGCCTTGCTCCGCCAGATACAAGCAAATTTCGCGCCAGCGTACTGGTGAAGTCATCTGTTGAACAAGGCGATCGCGCAAAACCTGTCCTGATGTGGTCGCATCATGGGGTTCAACATTAGAAATCACAGGAATCTCTGCATCATTAAAAATGGTTTGTTCCAAAATTGTCGCAAACTTAGCTGCTGCTGCCGCCATCAGTGGTGAATGAAATGCGCCACTGACGGCAAGAAAAATTGCTCGCTTCGTTTTGACCTGTTCCACAATTGATTTGACGGCGGCTTCTGTTCCTGAAATGACCACTTGCTCGGCGCTGTTATCATTGGCAAGAATTACATTTTCGGTTTGGGCGATCGCCGCTTCTAAATTCGTGCGATTAAACCCAATCAGAGCCGCCATCGCGCCGCCGCTTGCTTCTGCCATCAGTAGCGATCGCTGTTTGACTAATTCTAAACCTGTAGCAAAGTCCACCACACCCGCCGCATAGAGCGCACTATATTCACCCAAGCTATGCCCTGTGACCGCATCAGGCTTTAGATCTTTTGCCTTGAGGACATCAGCAAGAACTGCGGAAATCACATACAAACTGGGCTGGGTAAATTGGGTTTTAGAAAGTTCTGTGACATCAGTTTGAGATTTCTCTAAAATCGACCAACCCAAAATTTGTTCAGCCTTGGCAAACTTATCTTTGCCCACCTCCGCCAGATCTAAGCCCATGCCTACAGCCTGAGAACCTTGTCCGGGAAATATCCATACAGTTTTTGTCACTCTTGTTACCTTAACGCTTAAAGTCTCTGTTAAGTTTATAGCGTTTACCAGTCTACAAAACCAAAACATGAGGGGCGGCGCATCGCGCCGCCCCTCATGTTTTGGTTCACTAAAAGCTATAATTCGTATTTTTACGTTACTTTTTTGAAAATGACTCAGAAAATCGCATTTCTTGGCTTGGGTGTAATGGGTGGGGCAATGGCTGCCAATTTAGTAAAACGTGGTTACTCGGTGATGGGGTGGAACCGTACTAAAGATCGCCCCACGATCGCCCCATTTATCAATGCAGGAGGCACATTAGCCGATACGCTCCCAGCCGCAGTTAAGGATGCAGAGATCGTATTTTCCTGTTTGGGGGATGTGCCTGATGTCACCGAGGTGTTAATTGGTGAACAGGGCGCGATGGGCTTTGCCAACGCCAACGCCCTATTTATTGATACCAGCACCATCGGCAGTGATGCCGCCAAATTGATCGGCAATGCTCTGCTCCATGACGGATTACGATTTTTAGATGCGCCAGTTTCAGGTGGCGATGTCGGTGCGCGTAACGGCACATTAACCTTTATGGTGGGCGGTAATCCTGAAGATTTGCAGGAATCTTTACACCTATTTGAGGCGATGGGTAGCCATATTAAACATTGCGGGGCGATCGGTAATGGTCAAGCCGTAAAGCTCTGCAATCAAACCCTTGTGTCAGTCTATATGCTTGCCCTCTGCGAAACGATGCAAATGGCTGAAAAAATGGGTGTTGATCCGCAATTAGTTGTTGATGTCTGTGGCAGTGGGGCGGCTGGCTCATGGGCGTTGACTAATCTCGGCATGAAAGTGGCTCAGGTCGATTATCAGGCAGGCTTTGCCATTAAGCATATGCTCAAGGATTTGCGACTGGTTCAGGAAATTAGCGATCGCCAAGATTTATCATTACCCGCGATCGCCTTAGCTATGGAAAAATTTCAAAAAGTCAGTCAACTTGATGATGGGCAAGGTGCAGAGCAAGGCACACAAGCGATGATTCGCGCTTACTAAAGTCTGAACAAGGCTTACAGGAATTAAAGGATGACACGGATTTTTTATTACGAATTTTACGAATTTTTTGTTGCTACACCAGAATCAAAATCCGCGAAATCTCATAATCCGTCAAATCCGTGATTCAGACTGATGGGATATTTTGCGATAAATCGTAAATTGTTAAAAATCTAGCAAACTCAAGCAAGTATGCTTTGATACAATGCCAACTTAATCCTCTAAAATGCCTTCGCTCCTCCAGAAAAAATGCAACTGGCAAAACGACTTAGTAATATTCAGCCTTCCTTAACTTTAGCGATCGACGCAAAAGCTAAGGCAATGAAGGCTAGTGGAATTGATGTTTGTAGCTTTAGTGCTGGTGAACCAGACTTTGATACTCCCGACCATATCAAGGCTGCTGCCAAACTAGCGCTTGATCAAGGTAGGACTCGCTATACTGCCGCCGCAGGTATACCCGAACTGAAACAGGCGATCGCCGCCAAACTCCTGCGCGACAATCATCTAACTTACAAACCAGAACAAATTATCGTTACCAATGGGGGTAAGCATTCGCTCTACAACCTAATGATGGCAATCCTTGATGCTGGGGATGAAGTCATTATTCCTGTACCATTTTGGGTGAGCTATCCCGAAATGGCAAAACTTGCCGAAGCGACACCCGTATTTGTAATTACCACCGAAGAAACTGGTTACAAAATCACCCCTGAACAATTAGAATCGGCGATTACTCCTCAAACCAAGCTGTTTGTGCTCAACTCGCCTTCTAATCCCACGGGTATGGTCTATTCGCCTGCGGAAATCAAAGCTCTCGCTGAAGTCCTAGATCGACATCCCCATGTTTATATCGTCTCCGATGAGATTTATGAAAAAATTCTCTATGATGGCGCAACCCATCTCAGCATCGCCACCGTCAGCCAAGCCATGTACGATCGCACTTTAATCAGTAGCGGTTTTGCTAAGGCTTATTCGATGACAGGTTGGCGGATTGGCTATTTGGCAGGCGCACAGGAAATCATCAAGGCAGCTACCATCATTCAAGGACATAGTACTTCTAATGTTTGTACCTTTGCTCAATATGGTGCAGTCACAGCGCTCAATGGGTCGCAAGAATGTGTCGAAACAATGCGAAAAGCCTTTGAAGAACGCCGTGATGTGATGTATGACCTGTTAACTTCTATTTCAGGGATTACTTGCCCTAAACCCGATGGCGCATTTTATCTATTCCCTAGTATCACAAACTTTGGCATGACCTCCCTAGAATTTTGCGACAAACTTTTAGAAGAGTTTCAAGTGGCGGTAATTCCAGGGATTGCCTTTGGTCTTGATAACTGCATCCGTCTTTCCTACGCGACTGATTTAGGGACGATTCGCGAAGGTTGCGATCGCATTCGCCAATTTGTCGAAAAGTTATAAGATTTTCCACCAGATCTAAAAAATTATGGCGCACACGCATTGTGCGCCATAATTTTTTAGATCTGGTTAAATTCTGCCAACCTCTCTGCGATGGCAGAATAAGAATCGCCAGAGCATCGATGGTTTACCAACTGGAATTTAATGATATCTTTGTAGATATTCGTTCAGTAAGTAAACGAGAGGGATTTGTTTGACTCAGTCAATTAATCTACCCAAGCTAGACGACTTTTTGCAGGAGCTTGCGACGATTCAGCAGCAAGGCTCGAAGCGGATCGCGTTTTTAGGTTCCCGCCATGTGCCATTGACTCACCAACTGCTGATTGAACTGCTCAGCTATGCCTTGGCGCTATCTGGCAATAGTATTATTACCTCTGGGGCAACAGGGACAAATTTTGCTGCAATTCGGGGTGCTTTACGCGCTGACCCCAATTTGCTGACCGTGATTTTGCCACAAAGCCTTGATAGACAGCCCTATGAGTCTCGCGAGCAGTTAGAAAATGTTATTCATTTGATTGAGCATAGCGAGAATGACACGCTGTCGCTGGCGGAAGCAAGTAGCCGATGTAACCAAGAAATTATTTCTAAATGCCAGCAGCTAATTTGCTTTGCATTTCACGGTAGCGAAACTTTATTGCAAACTTGCCACGATGCCGAAGAACAACGCAAAGTTGTCACCTTGTTTTATTTTGATTAATATCACTTATACAAGTACTCCCTTCTCAGTATCAAAATAGACATTAAAAACCAAGAATTAGTGTTGCGGCGCATCGCGCCGCAACGTCTAATCTTTCTCTGGGAAGGGAATATGAAAGTGCTGCAAAGCAGCACTTTCATGCCTGTATAGACTGTAATTATTTGGTTATTGCGAAGCAGAAAATTATGAGTAAAACAATTCAAGGCAAAGTATTTGTATTGGATGACAATATTGATACTGACCAGATTATTCCTGCGGAATATCTCACCCTTGTGCCATCTAAACCCGATGAGTACGAAAAATTAGGTGGCTATGCCTTGATTGGCTTGCCCGATCGCTACAGCGATCGCTTTATTGCCGATGGAGAAAGTAAGACTGTTTACTCGATTATTGTGGCGGGTGAAAACTTTGGCTGTGGTTCTTCGCGTGAACACGCACCGATCGCCCTCGGTGCGGCGGGGCTTGACGCGGTAGTTGCTCAGTCCTATGCCAGAATTTTCTTTCGTAACTGTACGGCAACAGGTGAGTTATATCCTTGGGAATCCAATGATCGCTTAGTCGATCACTTTAAGACTGGTGAAGAAGCGACCATTGATTTTGAAAACAATGTCATTATTAATGAGACGACTGGCGAAACCTTCGCACTCAAATCCCTTGGCGATGTCCGCCCTGTGATTGATGCGGGTGGTTTATTTGATTATGCACGTCAGACGGGCATGATTCCTACTCGCGTGTAACACTATGTCCTATCACATTCGCATTCACGATCGCCAAAATGACAAGTTCTATGAGGCTGACATCGAAGGCGATCGCTATATTCTTGACTCCTTAGAAGATCAAGGTATTAATCTACCTTTTTCCTGTTTAAATGGTGCTTGTACCGCCTGCGCGATGCGAGTAAAATCTGGCAAAATCGATCAGCATGAGGTGATCGGTTTATCTAAGACCTTGCAGGATGAAGGCTATGCGCTAATTTGTTCGGGGTACGCGCAATCAGATTTGGATCTAGAAACCCAAGACGAAGATGAAGTATACCGCTTACAGTTTGGCAACTTTTTCGCTAAGCGCAAACGTCGTTGGTTTGAGTTTAGTTTCCCGATTGAGGCTGACTAATCAATAAAGAGGTTTGCGTAGCAGACCTCTTTATTGATTTTTACTATGCAAAAGCTGATGAATTCTAAAACTGGGTCGAAACAATCACTCGTCAAATCTTCATCCCGTCCATTGGCTTTAATGGCGATGTTGATCGCATTTTTGATCATTGCGAATATAGCGATCGCTTTCTTGCAACCCAAGGAAAAGATTAATGGGGAGCTATGGATTATTAATCGGGTGGTTAGCGGGCAAACAGTCGAAGCTTCAGATGTGAGTAATCCTAATAAAACTGTGCAGAGAGTGCGGTTGCTCGGTATCAGTGCGCCACTAAAGGAACAATCTCCTTGGGGCGATCGCTCTCGTCAACGCTTATCAGATTTGATTAAAGAACAGAAAGTGATTCTCGAATTTGACGTAAAGCAAAAGGACAATTCCGATCGCCTGCTTGCCTATATTTGGAAAGATAATTTATTAGTTAATCAATATTTGGTATCAGAAGGTTTAGCGATCGCTGATTCCTATGCACCAAACGTAAAGTATGACGCAAGAATTAGCCGAGCGCAATCAAAAGCAAGATTACAAGAGCTAGGTATCTGGGATACTCAAAACCCTCTCCGCCTTAGCCCTAGAGACTTTCGCCGTCAATTAGGTAAGTGAATTTTATCCAACTTTTTTATTGTCGCTTTGGGTTAGCTGATTTTAATTAGAGAGGCGATCACTTTGAACTTTTAGAAAATTCAAAGCGATCGCCTTTAGTGTTCGTTAATTCAACTACAGCAATTTGTTTTCAAACCCGCCACAAATTAAAATATAAAACCCGTTGCGGGGCTTCGCCCTGCGACCCTTCTTGTGGCGGGTTTGATCGAGTTTTGCTGTAAGTAGCTAGGCGCAATCAAATATAAAACCCTAAAACCTGTGGCGCACGCGCAGCGTGCGCCACAGGTTTTAGATCTTGGTTTTTAATTAGGCTCGGCTACTTAGGTTAATTAAACGCTAGTCTTAGCATTAACATTGCTATTGATCGCTTCTCCCAATGATTCTCTAAGAGAGCGAACAGTCGCAATCATCGAAACAACATCATTCAATTGATTAACTGCGGAACCAACACCAACACCCGACGCGCCAGCCGCGATCGCCATTGGTGCTGTGATATTGCTCAAACCAGAAGCGCACATTACAGGGATCGAAACTGCGCGGCTAATCGCATGGGCGGCGGCGAGGGTAGGTGATGCTTTTTCGATCGCACCAAGGATACCAGCATGAACTGGAGCCGAGCTTGTCCCACCTTCAGTTTGGATGATGTCCGCGCCGATCGCTTCAAGCTTTTCAGCGAGGGTGACTTGCTCATCGAGAGGTAAGGTGTGAGGAACTGTTACCGAGATGGCAGTGTGAGGCAATAAGGCTCTGGTTTCTGCGGTGAGAGCTATGATTTCATCAGCAGTAAATACACGACCTTCAGCATAGAAGCTATCGTAGTTACCAATTTCGACAAGATCTGCGCCATTCGCAACAGCCACCGCTAATTTATGAGCATCAACTGCGGATACACAAACAGGCAAACAGCAATTAGCCTTAGCGATCGCAATTAGTTCAGCATCAGCCGCGATATCAACAAAGGTAGCACCACCGCGATCGGCTGCTTGCACAACCATTTTCACAGAATCGCGATCGAAGTTGTGCAGCCCGCTAATAATCTTGAGAGCGCGGCGATGGCTAAAAGCGATTGCTAAGGTAATAGGTAAACGAGACATAAGCTTTGTCATCCTAATAGACTAAATATTTAGATGTACGAATACTTTAACGCGATTTTGCGTAAAACCCAAACAGTGCGAGACGGGGCTTTGCGCCGCTTTACACTCATTAAGGATGCGTAATAGTTCATATACTTATATATTCAAATCCTGACATATTAAGGTTCTAGTATTTTTAGATCGTAAAACTTGCGGTAGCATAATCGCGAAGCACTATCGATATGCTAGATGAGCAAAACATGGCTAAACTCAGAATTGGTATCAATGGATTTGGCAGAATTGGACGATTAGTGGTTCGCTTTGCTGCCAAGCATCCCGAAATCGAAATTGTCGGAATCAACGATCTCGTCCCCTCTGATAACCTCGCCTATCTGCTCAAACATGACTCGACCCATGGACTTTTTAATGGTGCGATCGCGTCTAAACCCGAAGGTATTGAGATCGATGGGAGGTTAGTCCCCTGTACGGCGGTTCGCAATCCCTCAGAATTGCCTTGGGGCGAGCTAAAAGCCGATTATGTGGTGGAGTCCACAGGTTTATTTACTGATTATGCAGGAGCGATCGCCCACATTAACGCGGGTGCAAAGCGTGTAATCATTTCCGCTCCCACTAAAGATCCCGAAAAAGTGCCAACGTTGTTAGTGGGGGTCAATCACACTAAGTTCAATCCTGAGACTGACTTGATTGTTTCTAATGCAAGTTGCACCACCAACTGTTTAGCACCGATCGCTAAAGTTCTCAATGATAACTTTGGCATTGCGGAAGGCTTGATGACTACTGTTCACGCGATGACTGCTACACAGCCAACCGTGGATGGTCCTAGCAAAAAAGATTGGCGCGGTGGACGTGGTGCTAGTCAAAACATCATTCCTTCTTCCACAGGTGCAGCGAAAGCGGTGGCTTTAGTTTTGCCTGAACTGAAAGGCAAGCTGACAGGAATGGCTTTGCGTGTGCCTACGCCTGATGTGTCGGTGGTAGATTTGACGTTTAAGACGGAGAAAGCCACTAGCTATAAAGAAATCTGTGCAGCGATGAAGGCTGCTTCCGAAGGCGATCTAAAGGGCATTCTCGGCTATACCGATGAGGAAGTTGTTTCGACGGATTTTAAAGGAGATTCGCGATCGAGCATTTTTGATGCTGGTGCTGGTATTGAGCTAAATCCCAACTTCTTTAAGATTATCTCTTGGTATGACAATGAGTGGGGTTATTCCTGCCGTGTGGTAGATTTGATGATCTCGATGGCACAGAAAGAAGGAATCCTTTAAATCCTTAGGACTTACGCAAAAGGACTTGAAACCCTGATTCTAGCGTAGGGACAATTCATGAATTGCCCCTACTTTCGTAAATCATATATAGCCATAGCTAAGCAAGTTAAGACATAAAACCCAAAAGAGAGTTGCGGCGCGAAGCGCCGCAACTCTCTTTTGGGTTTTGTTTTTGTCCTAACATAACTGACTACAGCTATAACTACAGAAATATGACCTTAACAAAAGATAATAACAATCTGCAAAAATGCTTAAAATTGCATATAAATGGAGTTGTTCAAGGAATTGGTTTTCGTCCTTTTGTCTATCGATTGGCTAGGGAGTTAAAGCTTACAGGTTGGGTGAGTAACAATGCTCAAGGTGTGGCGATCGCTGTCGAAGGAACACAACAGCAATTAAGTATATTTCTAGAACGTTTGCAAATAGAAAAACCTGCGCGATCGCAAATTTATCAAATCATTAGTGAATGGTGCGAACCTGCTAATTATCAAAGCTTTGAGATTGACGAATCCATAGATAATTCATCCATTAAAACAGCAGTAATTTTACCTGATCTCGCAACCTGTGATGATTGTTTACGCGATATTTTTGATCCAAAAAATCGGCGATATAACTATCCATTTACTAACTGCACCAATTGCGGAACCCGCTACAGCATTATCAAAGCCGTTCCTTACGATCGCCACAATACGACCATGCAGAAGTTCTCAATGTGCGCTGATTGCCAAGCGGAATATGATCATCCTTTAGATAGGCGTTTCCATGCTCAGCCGAATGCTTGCCCTCGCTGTGGTCCCCATTTAGAATTCTGCGATCGCGAAGGTAATTTATTCTCCATTGGTAATCAAGCTTTATTAGATACGGCTCAGGCGATTAGAAGGGGTAAGATTTTAGCGATTAAAGGTTTAGGGGGATTTCATCTAGTCGTAGATGCGAATAATCAAGAGGCGATCGCTAAACTGCGAGAGCGCAAACATCGTCCGCATAAACCTTTTGCCTTAATGTATCCCAATTTAGGAAGCATCCGTCAAGATTGCCATGTATCAGAATTGGAAGCGCAACTATTAAAATCGACTGAAGCGCCAATCGTTCTTTTACGCAAGTTGAATAAGGGGCTGAAGCCCCTTATCTCCGACAACGACTATATCGGGGTAATGCTTCCCTATACACCTTTCCATCATTTGTTAATGGTGGAACTGCAAGCGCCCATCGTGGCTACCAGTGGTAATCTTGCCGATGAGCCAATTTGCATTGACAATCAAGAGGCGATCGCTAGTTTAGGAAATATTGCGGATTTATTTCTAGTTCATAATCGCGATATTGTTCAGCCTGTGGATGATTCGGTGGTGAGGGTAATCGGCGATCGCCCTGTGATTTTGCGGCGATCGCGAGGCTATGCTCCTACTCCAATTACTAAAGATTCCCCTCAATCCCCCTTTACAAGGGGGAAGAAGAAAATTCTCCCCCCTTTACAAGGGGGGCTGGGGGGGATCAAACCTTTACTTGTGGCAGATCGGAGGATTTTGGCTTTAGGAGGACATTTAAAAAATGCGATCGCTCTATCCATCAATAATTCGATTATTCTCAGTCAACATATTGGCGATTTGGAGACCACTAAAGCTTTTGAGCATTTTCAACGTATTATTCAACGCTTGAGTCAGATTTACGAATTTCAACCTGAGGCGATCGCCTGTGATGCTCATCCTGATTATCTCTCTAGCCAATATGCAAAGCAATTAGCAGAATCTTTACAAGTTCCCTTAATCACCGTGCAGCATCATTACGCCCATGTGCTGGCAGGGATGGCAGATAATCAGATTTCTGCGCCAGTCTTAGGCATTGCTTGGGATGGCACGGGCTATGGAACCGATGGCACGATCTGGGGTGGTGAGTTCCTGAAGATTACTAATATAGGATTTGAAAGGGTTGCTCATTTACGCAAATTCCCTTTAATCGGTGGCGACAAAGCCGCGAAAGAACCTCGGCGGATTGCTTTAGGAATGCTCTGGGAGATATTTGGCGATCGCCTCTGGGATTTAGATTTAGCTCCTTTACGATCCTTTACAATCTCGGAATTAACCATTTTTAAAACTTTGTTAACCAAACAGAGCAGTATGATCCCAACTTCAAGTATGGGTAGATTATTTGATGCCGTTGCTTCACTGTTAGGAATTTGTCAAGTGGCTAGTTTTGAAGGACAAGCCGCGATCAACCTAGAACAAATATGTGAAGATATTAATACTAATGATTTTTATGCAATGGTTAAGAATGACGGTGAAATTGACTGGAAAAGTCTAATTCAATCTATCTTAGAAGATATCCAAAATCAAATGGCGATCGCCACGATTGCCACGAAGTTCCATAATTCCTTAGTGGAAATGATCGTGACTATCGCAAAGCCTATTGGCATAGAAAAAATCATGTTAACAGGAGGCTGTTTTCAAAATCGATATTTAACAGAACGCGCAATCCAAAGGTTAACCCAATCAGGATTTCAAGTGTATTGTCATCGCAATATTCCACCAAATGATGGAGGAATCGCCGCAGGGCAAATTATGGCAGCTTTACGCGAGTTATCCTATTGAAGAATCGGGCTTTGCCCGATTCTTCAAAGCCTGTAAATCAAGGAGATTAAAATCATGTGTTTAGCTATACCAGCAAAAATTCTCTCCATTCAAGGAGAAGACTTGATGCGAGTCGGAAAGGTTAGTTTTAGTGGTGTGATTAAAGAAGTAAATTTTGCCTATCTTCCCGAAGCAAATATTGGTGATTATGCGATTATTCATGCAGGTGTAGCAATTTCGATCATTGATCCCGAAGCAGCAGCCCAAACATTACTTGATTTGCAACAAATCTAAGATGAAATATCTTGACGAATACCGCGATCGCCAACTTGCTAACGAATATGCCTCAGCGATCGCCGCCATCACTACTCGTCCTTGGACATTGATGGAAATCTGCGGCGGACAAACCCACTCCATTGTCAAACATGGTATTGATCGTCTCATTCCTCGCGAAATCACCCTGATTCATGGCCCTGGTTGTCCTGTCTGCGTTACTCCCATTTATTTAATCGATCAAGCGATCTCGATCGCCACTCAACCCAATGTCACTTTATGCTCCTTTGGCGATATGTTGCGGGTTCCCGGAAGTAGCCATGATTTATTAAGGGCTAAGGCTTCAGGAGCCGATGTACGAATGGTTTATTCTCCCCTTGATGCGGTCAAATTAGCTCAACAAGATGCAACGCGCCAAGTCGTATTTTTTGCCGTCGGCTTTGAAACCACTGCGCCAATTACGGCGCTGGCGATCGCCCAAGCTGCCCAATTAGGTTTAGATAACTTTTCGATTGTCTGCGCCCATGTACTTGTGCCGCCAGCAATGGAGGCGATTCTGAGCAATCCAGAGCATACAATGCAGGGCTTTTTGGCAGCAGGTCACGTTTGCACAATCATGGGCTATGGCGAATATGAGGCGATCGCACAGCAATATCAAGTCCCGATCGTCGTGACAGGATTTGAACCGATTGATATTTTACAGGGGATTTATCTCTGTGTGCAGCAGTTAGAATCAGGCAAAGCCGAAGTCGAAAATCAATACTCGCGATCGGTCAAAAAAGAAGGTAATCCACAGGCGATCGCTATGTTGCAAGAAATCTTTGAACCCACCGCGAGGCAATGGCGAGGCTTAGAAATAATTCCTGACAGTGGACTGAAGCTCAAAGAGAAGTACGTCAAGTTTGATGCTCAGCAACGCTTTCCAGTTACCTCTTTTGCCTCACCATCACAGGAATCAGCGCTCTGTATTAGTGGTTTAATTTTACAAGGAATCCGTAAACCTCACGAATGCCCTAGTTTTGGCACAGCTTGCAATCCTGACCATCCCCTAGGCGCACCAATGGTTTCTTCAGAAGGAGCCTGCGCCGCCTATTATCAACATTCTGCTTTCTAAAATCCCATGCTCACTAGACAAACATTACATTTACCAAATCTGGAATTGTCCTACCTCATCGACGGCAATGGCTCAGAAACCCTATTGTTATTGCATGGTATGGCGGATTCGGCGATCATCTGGACTAGCTTGGCGGAGCATCTAGGCAATTTTTGGAGCGATCGCTATCGGATTATTGCCCCTGACCTGCGCGGACATGGTGAGAGCAGCAAAGATATTACCGATTATTCCTTTGCGAGTATGATTGCGGATTTAGAAGCCTTAATGTCACATCTGGGGATCACTAGCGCCCATGTACTTGCCCATTCATGGAGTGCCAAAACCGCCGCAATTTGGGCTACTCAAAAAAGCGATCGCTTTCGCAGTTTGATTTTAGTCGATCCATTTTTTATGGGTAGATTTCCCCATTGGATCAGGATTACCTTTCCCTTGCTATACCGTGTCTTGCCTTTTTTAAAAGTAGTGGGCAATTTCCCAAATTATGAAACTGTAGAGCAGATTGCGCGAAGTCTTAAGCAATATCAAGGCTGGACGGATTTACAACAACAAGTTTTCCAAGCCAGTATTGAGGCGCAATCCGATGGCACATGGCAAAGCAAATTTCCACCTCAAGCCCGCGATTTTATCTTTGATCAAATTATGAATGTTGAGGGTTTAACGCAGTCTATTGATATCCCCACTTTGTTTGTGCAACCGAAGCAAGGATTGAATCGACAAGCATGGCAATTACGACCTTATCAGCGATATTTTCCGAATTTACAAATTTGTGAAGTGGCAGGAAATCATTGGGCGTTTTTAGTAGAGCCTGAAGCTTTTAATCAGGCGATCGCCAGTTTTTTACAACACATAAGTAGCTCAGCTTAGTCAAATGAAGGATGTTCCGCCCGCTACGCGGGCGGAACATCCTTCATTTAATTATTAGCAACAAGCCTAAAAATAGTGATGGCAACTAAATAAAGGAGATATAATTGGAACATAGGTAACAAAATGTTCATGGAGGTACTACCAATATGAATACTATTAATCTCAAGGAACCGATGGTCTTTGATGAGCTAGAGGGAATTGATGAGCTAGAAGGAATTGATGAGCTAGAAGGAATTGATGAGGCTTTTGCTAAGGAATTGTCAGAACTGCCAGAAGCAATTCCAAGTGGTGAACATGCTCCTGCTCAAAACATAACCATTGCTAGTAGCTACACTGTAGATGATCAAGGCTTGCTAAATAACTATGCAATTATGCCTCCGATGTATGTTGAAGAGGCAACAGATTCTCGTATAAACAAGAAGTATTTACAAATGCAAATGATGGCTTCTTTTTTTATTATTGCGATCGCCCTATTGGTTGCGCTTTTAGTTAGTTAGGACTTACAAAAAAAGCCTTAAAAGGATCATCCCAGATAAAGATCGGCGGCGCATCGCGCCGCCGATCTTTATTTTGTTTGGTCGCAAACTTTTGGAGTTACGTTCATTTAGGTTAAATTTTGTAGCTATGACTTGAGAAAGAGTTAATGTAGAATCTATTAGACCATATATAAAATATATCTAAAATGGTATCTCGAATCAGGAGGTTCGTATGGACAAAATTCTTATAAATCAATTACCTGCAAGCGATCCCGCCCATGATATTTGGAAGAAGCAGCGTCATCCTCTTGATTGCATTTTTCATCCGCGTTCCGTGGCCGTAATTGGGGCAAGTGAAAGGGAAGGAAGTGTGGGGCGGACATTACTTTGGAATTTAATTCGCAGTCCCTTTGGCGGCACTGTTTTCCCTGTTAATCCTCAACGTCATAGTATCCTAGGAATCAAGTCCTATACGGACATTGCTAGTGTGCCTGAAGTGGTTGATCTAGCAGTAATTGCTACACCTGCGCCAACGGTTCCACAGGTGATTCGTGAATGTGTGGCGGCAGGCGTAAAAGGGGCCATTATTATCTCCGCAGGTTTTAAAGAAATTGGAGAAAAAGGGGCGGCTTTAGAGCAGGAAGTTTTAGCGGAAGCGCGTAAGGGGGGGATGCGAATTATTGGGCCCAATTGTTTGGGTTTAATGAATCCTCTAGCGGGTTTAAATGCTACCTTTGCAGGTACGAGCGCCCGTGCGGGGAACGTTGCCTTTGTTAGTCAAAGTGGAGCGCTCTGTACTTCGATTTTGGATTGGAGCTTAGGCGAAAATGTCGGATTTAGCGCCTTCATTTCCATTGGTTCGATGCTAGATGTGGGTTGGGGCGATTTGATTGAATATTTGGGGGATGATCCCCATACCCATAGCATTGTTTTATACATGGAATCCATTGGTGATGCCCATGCTTTTCTGTCAGCAGCCCGTGAGGTGGCGATGGATAAGCCGATCATTGTCCTAAAAGTTGGACATACTGAGGCGGCGGCAAAGGCGGCAGCTTCTCACACGGGAGCCTTGACAGGAAGTGATGAAGTTTTAAATGCGGCTTTTCGTCGCTGTGGTGTATTGCGAGTACATACCATTTCTGACCTATTTGATATGGCGGAAATTCTCGCTAAGCAACCTCGTCCTAAGGGAAATCGGCTCTCGATTGTCACCAATGCGGGGGGACCTGGGGCGATCGCCACAGATTCTCTGATCAGTGGTGGGGGTGAATTATCGGAACTCGCCCCAGAGACGATCCAAAAACTAAATCAATTTTTACCCCCTCAATGGAGTCATCACAATCCCATTGATATTCTCGGAGATGCTAGTAGCGATCGCTATGCCCAGACTCTCGAAGTCGTGGCTGACGATCCGAATAGTGATGCCATGCTGGTGATCTTGACTCCACAAGCAATGACCAACCCTACGCAAACTGCCGAAAAGCTCAAGGTTTATAGTCAACGAGGAAAACCCATTTTATCTAGTTGGATGGGGGGCGCAGAAATCGCCGCAGGAACCCAAATTCTCAATCAAGCAAATATTCCCACCTTCCCCTATCCCGATACGGCTGTGCGCTTGTTTAACTATATGTGGCGCTATAGTTACAATCTGCGTAGTATCTATGAAACTCCATCTTTGCCTGCGGATTCAGATTTGCAAGCGCCCGATCGCCAGTTAGCCGAACAAATTCTTTCGCAAGCTACAAAAAGCGATCGCAGTCTATTAACCGAATACGAATCAAAAAAATTGCTGGCGGCCTATGGTATTCCCACGGTATTGACGGAGATTGCCACCAGTGATCTAGAGGCGGTGGAAATTGCCGATCGCTTTGGTTATCCCGTCGTTCTCAAACTTCATTCCGAAAAAATCACCCACAAAACCGATGTCGGTGGCGTACGCTTAAATCTATGTGATGCAGGTGATGTAAGTCGTGCTTTTATGGCGATCGCCGCCAAAGTTCGCACGATTGATCCTGAAGCCTTTTTGGGTGTGACTGTGCAGCCAATGATAAAAATGGAAGGCTATGAACTAATTTTAGGTAGTAGTCTTGATCCCCAATTTGGTGAAGTGATGCTTTTTGGTATGGGTGGTCAATTGGTGGAAGTATTTAAAGATCGAGCGCTTGCCTTACCGCCTCTAAATACCACCCTTGCACGGCGAATGATGGAACAAACTCGCATTTATCAAGCTTTGCAAGGAGTCCGAGGTAGACAAGCGATCGACATGGCAAAACTCGAACAGTTACTCGTCAGCTTTAGTCAGTTAATTGTTGAGCAGCCACAGATCCGCGAAATCGATATTAATCCGTTAGTGGTTTCTGCCGAAGGGATGATTGCCCTCGATGCGCGGGTGGTACTGCACACATCCGCCGATATTGGTCAACGCCCCATCCCTGCAATCCGTCCCTATCCGACTAAGTATGTGCGGTTATGGGAATCATCTAAGGGCGATCGCCTGAAGATTCGTCCGATCCGCCCTGAAGATGAACCAATGATGGTGGATTTCCATCAAAATCTTTCTGAAGAAAGCGTTTATCTGCGCTATGCCCACACGGTCAAGCTGACCAAACGCATTGCCCATGAGCGTTTAACCCGCATCTGCTTCATTGATTACGATCGCGACATGATTTTAGCTGCTGATTACAAAAATCCTGAAACTTCAGAACATGAGATTTTAGGGGTGGCAAGACTCAGCAAATTACATGGAACCAATGAAGCTGAGTTTGCCTTAATTGTTAGCGATCGCTATCAACATCAAGGACTAGGCACAGAACTATTAAGTAGACTCATCGAAATTGGTAAAGAAGAGCATCTAGAAGCGATCGTTGGTTATGTGCTTAATAGCAATGACAAAATGCAAAGCATCTGTCGCCATTTAGGGTTCCGATTACAAGCTGATCCTGAAGAAGGGATGTTAAAAGCGACTTTTACACTAATTCCTTAATTAGTTGAACGCAAAGAATCGTGGCGCACGCGCAGCGTGCGCCATTATTCTTTGCAAGCTAAGCACCTTGAAAATATGCTGTTATACCGAAAATGATAAATAACCCCCCGCCGATCGCCGTAATCACCCGTTCCGAAATTCTACCTGCGATTAGACGACCACCAATTACAGCGATCGCTGTGCAAATACCATGACCTAAGATCGCGCCGAGGGTCACAAAAATCGGATTATAGGTTGCAGCTAAGGCGATCGTGCTAATTTGCGTGCGATCGCCCCATTCCGCCACAAAGGTCATCACAAAAGCCTGTGTCCAAATCCCTAGCCAAGAATAGCGAGATGAAATTGTACTCAAAAAGCTACCAAAAATCGGTAACTTGGCGATCGCCTTAGGTGAGTCTTGATTTTCTACAGTTTCTTCGGCTTCGTGAACTATAGCTTCTTCCGACTTCACTGACATTTGCGATGCGTCATAAACTAACTTTACGCCAAAGATTAGAAACAAGGCGATCGCGGCGTAACGTGTATATTCTTTGGGAAATAAGGCTACTAACTGCCCTAAAGCAACTGATAGCGCCGTCATCAATGCAAGGGCGGCAAGCACTGATGAAAACACAATTCGCTGTGGATGTCGCGTTGCCAGAATCACAGCGATAAAAAAAGTTTTATCGCCTAATTCCGAAATCGTAATCAATAATAAACTTGCGGTAAAAGCAGCTAAAAAATCGTTTGGCACTCTGCAAACTCCTTCAGGTTTTAAAAAGATCCTGATTGAGCTTGAAGAGATATGCAAAACCTCACCAAGCTCACATCAGGTGCGAACTCATTAAACCCTCTAATAATTCATTTATATTTTAGAAAATGCTTAACTAAATATTTAAATATTGGACTAAGTACATCGGCATAATTAAAAACCAGATCTAAAACCTGCGGCACACGCACAGCGTGCGCCGCAGGTTTTAGGGTTTTATATTTAATTAAGCCTACATACTTATACAAGCAATTGTAATCTTATAGATTGCAATCACCAACGCCAAAAAATAAAACAAGGTGAGATTTTCTCACCTTGTTTTTAACTAATGTGAGTGGGAAGTCCCGCACTCTATCCGTTTACAGGATGAGTGACGGAATGAAAACGAACCAGAAAATAGATTGAGCGACAGCGAATCAATGATAAAATAGCACTAAGCGGGGTCATAAAGAGTAAGTCGTGGTGAGCTAACTTTCCGTTGTATAAAAACTATCATCACCTATTAGTTTTGCGCTGATAGCCCCAATATCCCGCTAAACCGTTAAAGAGTTTATGGATGGGTGAAGTAAATAATTCTACTCCTTGGGACACAGGGAGTCTGCCTCGAAGATAGGAAACTATCTTGCCAGTTAGTACCACTACGGAGTGAGTAAAACCTGCGGAGGGAGGATAAGTCCAGATTAGAGATAACTCTAACAAGGCTCTCCCAGTGAAAGAGGAAGCCCGTACTCTATTTTTTGTTTACAGAAAAAATGAGTGTCGGGTATGTCACCAAATATTATTTTCGCCTAAGGGACTTGCGACTTAATAAAGCACCAAATATAAAACCAAAATCGGTGGGGCAGCGAAGCCGCCCCACCGATTTTGGAAAATCTGGATTGGTATTTTATTTTCTCGCAAGTCCCTAAGCTAGATAATTAAGCTTCAGCTACCGTTTCGGTTTCAGTTTCGGTTTCGGTTTCCACTGCTTCCACTGCTTCCACTGTTTCCACTGCTTCCACTGTTTCCACTGCTTCCACTGCTTCCACTGTTTCCACTGTTTCCACTGCTTCCACTGTTTCCACTGCTTCAGCTACAACTTCTTCTTCAGGAATTTCAGGCTCTTCCATCGCATCAGGAACTTCATATTCCTCTTCTTCAGCCGACGCTTCAACTGTTGCCACAGGAATTTCCATGACCGCAGGAGGGGCATTGAGTTGTTCGCGATACTTCGCTGCCATCTCTTCAGCCTTAGCGTAAACCAGTTGAGGATCTTTGACCATATCCCCTGGTTCTGATTCGAGTTGCTTGGTGGAGAGCGAGATTCTGCCACGTTCAGCATCAAGATCGATGATCATCACCTTGACTTCATCATTGACGTTGAAGACGTTGTGAGGGGTTTCGATATGCTCGTGGGAGATTTCGGAAATGTGCAGCAAGCCACTGACACCACCGATATCGATGAATGCACCGTAGGGCTTGATCCCACGGACGACACCGATCACGACTTCGCCAACTTCGAGCTTGTTCATCTTCCGCTCAACGAGGGCGCGACGATGACTGAGAACAAGACGGTTGCGGTCTTCATCCACTTCCAAGAATTTGAGGGGCAACTCTTCGCCAACTAGTTCTTCCTTAGGCTTGCGGGTGCTGATGTGAGAACCAGGGATAAATCCGCGTAGTCCTTCAATTCTGACCAATGCGCCACCACGGTTGGTCGCAAAAATAAGCGATCGCACGGTTGCGTCTTCTGCTTGTAACTGACGAACACGTTCCCATGCTCTCATGTACTCGATCCGACGGATCGAAAGGGTTAGTTGTCCTTCTTCGTTTTCGTCAGCAAGAATGAAAAATTCACGAGTTTCATTGTTTTGTAAAACTTCTTCAGGCTGATCAACGCGGTTGATTGACATTTCCTGAATCGGGATATACGCTGCTGTTTTTGCACCAATGTCAATAAGTGCGCCTCTCGGCTCAATGCTGAATACTGTACCTGCAACGATGTCGCCAGGGCTGAAGTGATAATCGTATTTGTCTAAAAGTTTTGCAAAGTCTTCATGAGTGAAGCCGACATTGGTAGCTGTAGCAGTTTTGGCCCGATTGATCATAACTAAATTTTTCCTTGTTCCTGTTTTGAATTTATCTGGATTTCCTCCCAGAAATGTAAGAGCATTAGCCATTAGAGCTTGTTGCGGTTTACATCCTACGCCTATTGATATTGTTAATATTTTATTGATATTTAGTAAAATGTATAGGCATAGGTTTGCAATTATAGCGCACTTAAGCTATATCTCGAAAGTGTTAGCAAATATTTTTTTTGATCGACTAGAAGGCGATCGCCCGATTGCGTCCCTGTTCTTTTGCTGTATATAGAGCTTTGTCAGCATAGGAAATTAAAATTTCGGAACTTTGATCTGCGGTGGGAATCAAGCTAGAAAGACCCATGCTCAGGCTGACGGTATGTCCGATAAAGGTTTCATGGGGAATGGCGAGATTCGCGATCGCCGTTTGCACTTGGGCAGCAATTTGTAACGCTCCTTCCTTGTCTGTATTACAAAGAACGATCGCAAATTCTTCACCGCCATACCTTGCCGTTAAATCGGAGGGACGTTTGGGGACTTGGGCGATCGCCTCTGCGACTTGAATTAAGCAATCATCACCACCTTGATGTCCGTAACTATCGTTGTAACGCTTGAAATAGTCGATATCGATCATGATTAACGCTAGGGGATTTTGTTCGCGCTGATGACGTTGCCACTCGATCGCTAAATAATTATTAAAGCAGCGACGGTTGGCAATGTGAGTCAAACCATCCAAATTAGCTAGGGATTCCAATTGACGGTTGGCAATCACTAAATCGTTGGTGCGCTGTTCTACGCAATGTTCTAAGGTTTCAAATGATTCTTTTAGCTGAATTGTCATACTGTTAAATGAGTCAAACAGAGTATTTACTTCCGCAATACTTTGCGCCTCTGGAATTTGGGCGACTGGATTTTCTAGCAGGACAGAATTTTGCCAATCCCCCTTGGCGATCGCTTGACTAGCTTTACTTAAACGCAAAATTGGATAGGTAATCCATCGGGTCATCACAATTCCTAGCCCTGTCGCAATCAGTAAAGTAATCGCCGAGATTAAGATCGTTAGCCTGAAATTGGCTTGAATTTCCCCAATAAAGTCGGTATCAGGAATCACAACCACCACCAGCCAATCTAAGTCACGGCGATCTTGGTAAGGCGCGACTTGCACAAATAGCGTTTTTCCTTGAAATGGAACTTGTAATTGGAGATTATCAGGAATTTGGTGAAAAGCGCCATATTTCGCTTGCAAATAAGCAGCGATCGCCCTTGTTTGTGGATCTTGGCTTTGAGTAGCAGGGAGACGAATTAAAGCTCCTTGAGCATTTTTTAAATATGGAGTTTCCAGAGTTGACGTGGCAACTAAATCTCCAGAACGCTCCATAATAAAAGTCTTTCCCGAAGGAGAGAAGTTGAGGTCATTTAAAAATGTACCGATCCCAGCCAAAATGATGCCACTGCTAAAAACTCCTTGCAGTTTATCTTGATCGTTGTAAATTGGCACGACTGCATCAATTCCTAAAGTAACTGGCACTTTATACCCAAAAATTGGCGACCAAACTTGTTTTTTAGACTTTTTTGCGGCTATATACCAAGTAGTTGACCGCATCCCCACTGTAATCTCATAAACAAATTTTCTACCTCTTCCTTGATTATCAATTAGATAATATTTACGCTTATTAACATCTGCTAAGCTCACTTCACCTAATACTAATGTACCTTTCTGCAAGGTTTCGCCAGACATTAACACTTTTTCTCTAGATAGAATTTAGATGGCGATCGCCATCCAATCATCTAATCACAAATGTTATATTTAAATATAACTATGAACATAAATTATGCACACTACAAATCTTCGCAAAGTGGGCGGATCGATCATGTTGGCGATCCCCCCAGCCTTCCTTGAAGTCTTGAACTTACAATCTGGCGTAACTGTCGGAATTGCTGTCGATGGTGGACGACTAATTATTGAGCCACAGTTAAAACCACGATATTCTCTAGACGAGCTTTTGGCCCAATGCGATCGCAATGCACCGATAACGGAAAGCGATCGCCCTTGGCTCGATATCAAACCAGTAGGTCATGAACTGTGAAGCGCGGGGATATTTATTTAGTTTCGCTCGATCCAACTGAAGGACATGAACAGCAAGGTACTAGACCAGTTTTGATCGTCTCTCCAGACAAATTCAATACTCTAACTAAAGTCCCTATCGTTGTACCAATTACATCGGGTGGTAACTTTGCGAGAACCGCAGGTTTTGCCGTTTCTTTAGACGATACTGGAATCCGCACTAAAGGCGTAATTCGTTGTGATCAACCACGTCCTATCGATTTATCTGCGCGTAAGGCTCGAAGACTAGAAAGTGTGCCAGATGAAATCATTGATGATGTATTGGCTAAAATTGTGACTCTATTTAACTCTTAGCTACTCTATTCTTTGTAATTTCACCATAAAAAAGCCATCCATATCATGTTCATGGGGCAAGACTTTCACCCAGCCGCGATCGCTTACAAAGTGAGCCGCAGGATTATCCACACTTGGTGGCACAATTTGCCAATCAGGATGATTTTCTAGAAATTGGTTAATCACTTCTTCATTTTCAGCAGGATGCAGCGTGCAAGTACTGTAGACAATTACGCCTTCAGGTTTTACCCATGTCGTAGCGCGATCAAGAATTTCTGCTTGAGTTTTGGCTAATTTATAGGGTTCTTCAGGGGTTTGTCGCCAACGCGCATCGGCATGACGATGTAATGTTCCTAAGCCAGAGCAAGGCACATCTAATAAAACGCGATCGCATTTTGTCTCTAACACTTTTTCCGCATCAAATTCCCGCGCATCAATTTCAACAGTCTGCACATTGGTGATCCCCAGCCTTGCCGTATTTTGATCAATCTTTTTAAGACGACTAGCCAGACGATCTAGGGCGTAAACTTTGCCAGTATTTTTCAAGCGATCGCTAATATGCGTCGTCTTTCCCCCAGGGGCCGCGCAAGCATCAATAATGATCTCATTGGACTGCGGATCTAATAAATAGGTAACCAACTGAGCGCTGGCATCCTGAACTGACCACCAACCCTCTTTAAATTTTGGTAATTTACTGACATCACCAGCACCCTGGGCCACACGGATACCATCTGGTAAATGGGGAATTGGTGCGGCCTCAATTTCTGCCTCGCCAAAGGCGGCTAAAACTTGATCCCGCGTTGCGTGTAATAGGTTGACTCGTAAATCTAAATGGGGCGTTTGATTAAACCAATTACAAATATCGGCGATCGCCTCTTGACCAAATTCTTTTTGCCATAGCTCAATTAGCCATTCAGGATAACTATAAAAACTGGCGGGATCAGTAATATTGGCAAGGATATCTTCCTTCTCCTTGGCTCTGAGTATGGATCGCATAATCCCATTCGTAAAGCCAGACAAGCCTTTTAGATTATTTTCTTTGACTAATTCCACAGTAGTATGCACGATCGCCGATGGCTTAATGCGATCGAGAAAACATAGCTGGTACACACCTATCTGTAGAATTATTAATAGATCTGGTGGTAATTTTGTGGTTGGTTTTTGTGAAAAGTTTTGCAAAACCGCTTGCAGGGTTTTTTGGCGGCGCGTACATCCGTAAACTAACTCCGTGATCAGACGGCGATCGCTTTCTGGGAGAGTTATATTACTTTGTCGCACCCGCGAAAGTGTACAGTCAAGTGCAACATCGGCGTAAGCGTTTCGTCTTTGAATAAGGCGGAGAGCTTCTAGGGCAATCTGTCGAGAGTTCTTACTCGTCATCGGCAATTTATAAGGTCAACTTAAAGGGCAATTTACAAAGCTATTTAATGGGGGCAATCTAAAGTATTGATGGCAGAATTCAAGAATTAGTAAAATTCAATGATTGCCCTGTAGACAAATGCGACCATTATTTGGTATCTAAGAGCGTAGATCGAGATGATTTTTAATCATCTGTTACAAAGCTGTAAAAAAGGCTTGCATTTCGAGGAGAATTTCGGTGATTATTGTGGGTGTGAGGAGCGGCAATGGTTGATACTGGTGTGAGAGTTAGAAGAGCAAAGTTTCCGTCAGGAAGTAGCCTCGCAATTGGGTTGGCAATTGGTTTAATCAGTTTAATTGTTGGTGTCGATCTTTTTCTGCATCCTAATATAAGTTCTACTCTATTATTGCCCTTTACCTTTGGTAGCGGCGCTGTCGCCTTCCTAGGGACTTTGGCTGTACCTGCTCTACGTCGCCTTAAGGCTGGACAGATCATCCGTGAGGATGGACCTCAGGCTCACCTTAAAAAACAAGGTACGCCGACAATGGGCGGGATATTTATTATACCTGTCGGAATTTTGTTGGGTTTAGTTTGGTCGGGTTTCAATGACAAAGTAATTGCTTGTAGTTTACTCACCCTCTCTTTTGCCTTTATCGGTTGGTTAGACGACTGGAAGATTTTACGCCGCCATTCCAATAAAGGTTTATCTCCTCGCGCCAAACTTTTACTGCAAACATTCTTCGCCGCTTGTTTCTGTGGATGGTTAGCTTTAACCCAAGACTGGCAAGCGATCGCCACGATTAACCTCCCCTTACATTTTGTGATCCCCCTTGGGCTGTTGTTCTTTCCCCTTGCCCTGTTTGTTTTTCTCGGCAGCAGTAACGCCACCAACCTCACCGATGGTTTAGATGGCTTGGCAGGTGGTACGGGCGCGATCGCCTTATTTGGGATGGCGTTATTGCTCTTTCCCCAAAACAAAGAATTAGCAATTTTCTGTATGTGTCTAAGTGGTAGCTATTTAGGCTTCCTCTGGCACAATCGCTATCCTGCCAAAGTATTCATGGGTGATACGGGATCACTCGCTTTAGGTGGTGCATTAGCATCTACTGCAATTCTTGGCAACTTGCTCTGGGCTTTTTTAATTATCGGCGCAATCTTTATTTGGGAATCAATCTCAGTGATTGCACAGGTTTCTTATTACAAGGCAACCAAGGACGAAACAGGGATGGGTAAACGCCTATTTAGAATGGCTCCCTTTCATCACCATTTAGAGTTAAGTGGTTGGCATGAGTTACATATAGTTAGGGCTTTTTATCTGATAGGTTGCTTTCTAGTGGGACTAGCTCTTTTAATCGGCAAACTTTAAATTTTTTTTAAGTAGAGGCGGTGCTTATGCACCGCCTCTTTTTTTTAGATATTATTTATTAAATCGCTAGATGAGACATTAAAATTACCTTGTTGCCTTATTGCCGCCAAACCTCAATCGCACTCAAAGATAAGAAAACTATGCCTCAAACAAAAGTCCTGCTGCTATCGGCAAATCCAGCGAATACCGATCGCTTGCGGGTTGAGGCAGAATTTCGCGAAATTGCGGAATGTTGTCAGAAGTCGAGTTTGCGCGATCGCTTTGCCATTGTGTCTAAAGGCGCGGTTCGCATCGATGACCTACAGCCGATTTTGCTGCAAGAAGTGCCGCGTGTGGTGCATTTCTCAGGGCATGGGGCGGCGGCAAATGGGTTGGTGTTGGAACATGATGATGGCACTTGGCAACTCGCACCGACTGAAGCCCTTGCGGACTTATTTCGGATTCTGCAAAATGGCATTGACTGCGTGGTGTTGAATGCTTGCTTCTCGCAGGTGCAAGCCGAGGCGATCGCCCGTTATGTGCCGTATGTGTTGGGGATGAATCAGGCGATTGGCGATCTGGCGGCGATTTGCTAAAGGTTTCTATGGGGCGATGTTTGAAGGCAAATCGGTTAAAGAATCTTTTGAGTTGGGCAAAAATTTAATTGCGCTGAAAAATATTCCTGAGACGCAAACGCCTGTGCTGTTGGAACGCAGCCATCCGACTCAGATTTTGCCAAGGGTGAATATGGCGATCGAAGAGCCTGAAGGGGCGGTGCGGATTGGTTCTGAATTTTATATTGCGCGATCGCCTCAACAGGAACAATGCTTTAAAGCGTAGGGGATGGGGATATCCCCGTGATGATGGAAGTGGTAAGTGGAAGTCAGTAAAGTAATAGAAGTTCTCAATTTTTAAAACATCTAATTCTAGCCAAGCCTCTGCACAGACAATTCTTTTAGTAGAACTAGGAGCGCTTGTAAAATCAATTCCGTATATTCTCATAATAAATTCTAAGCCTTGATGAACAAGGGGCTTAAGTCCCTTGTCTGCCCTAAGCAACTATCGATTTCTAACCTTAATTTCAATTTGCGCGGGAGGCGGAGCAGTTGGCGATGGAGAAGAAGTAACAATAGGAGCAGGTGTTCCTGTAGTTGGTGTCACCGAAGGAGAAGCCACTGGATTTACTGTGGGACTGGCGATTGGATTTACTGGGTTGATATTTGGTGTCGCGATCGCCTTATCCTTGAGACCAATTTTTAATTGATAGGGAGTTTCGGGAATACCTGAAATGCCCCTTAGCTGAACCACATAAGCACCATCATTGGCGATCGGAACTTCCGCAGTCAGAACATTTGCCGCATCGGGCAAAGCAATTCCCTGTTCATTAAGTACTGTCATGAAGATGCCATTACCTGTAATCGCCGTACTGAGTAATTGCCCAGATTTAGCTTGGACGGTATAGGTATGGACACCGTTGCCAGCCATTTTGTTGGGAATCACTAAAGAGTCTTTATTTGCCTCGACATTGATCACCTGACTCACCGTGTCGGGAGCAGATACAGTGGTAGTAGGACTGGGAATTGATTCAGGGGCGATCGGCTTGGCGACGGGCTGGTTATTATTGACAATTAAGGATGGTTGGTTGTTCCGCATCATTGATGGCAGCGCAAAGGCCGCAATCACCGCTACGACTGTCAGTAGCCCCCCAAACAAAAATAGAACTCCAGAGTTTGAGTTAGCCGATGAAGATACAGGTACAGATCTGCGGGTTGCGGCGCGATCGCCTTGTCCTGTAGATGTTGATCGGTAATTCGTTAAACTACTGGACTCCGTGAGAATGGTTGACCTCACGATTTTGCTAGTAGTGGCTTGGCGCTCAACTTCGGTCATCGTCGCAAAGGTGGTGATACCTTGATTGACCTCTTTTACTGACTGATAGCGCTGGGTATAGTGGTAGCGCACCATCCTTGTTAAAACCATCGCTAAGCCATTACTAACCTTGGCTTTATCCCGCCACACTAATTCCCCTGTCGCAGGATCGGTAGGTAAATCCGTAGGAGCAAAACCTGTCAAGGCTTTAATGGCAACCATACCGAGGGCATAAATATCGCTGCTGTAATTGGGTCTACCTGCACATTGCTCACTAGGCATATAACCTGGTGTGCCAATGGTGACAGTAAATCGAGATTCTCCTTTTTCATCGGCAGCCAATTTTGTATTACTATCCTGCATCGCTCGGACTGCACCGAAATCAATCAAGACAATCTTTTGATCTTTCTTACGGCGAATTAAATTATCTGGCTTAATATCACGATGAATCACGCCTTCAGAATGGACAAACTCCAAAACTTCCAAAACATCCTTCAGGATTTTGAGTACTTCCAATTCACCGAGTTGTTTATCCCTAAGAGGAGCGTCAATATTTTGAAGTTGAGCAAGAATGTCCTCCTGACTTTGATGATCTAGATCAGACACTTCAGGCAAGGGTGCTTTTAATTCATCATGGAGCGATCGCCCTTCGACAAATTCTTGCACTAAAAAGAACTGCTTGTCTTCCTCGAAATAGGCAAGCAGTTGAGGTATTTGATCATGATTGCCGAGCTTTTCAAGGGTTTCCGCCTCAGTGTTAAATAAACGTCTAGCTTCACGAATAAAATTGGGATCATCACTGGCTGGCTTGAGTTGCTTAACTACGCAAGGCGGTGAACCCGGACGACGCATATCCCTAGCGATAAATGTATGCCCAAATCCTCCCGCACCAATCTTTTTAATCAGTTTGTAACGTCCATCAAGCACTTTGGCTGGCATTGCGATCGCCTCTCTAGTTACGAGCTAAGGATTTGTAGATATCGTATTCATAGTTTTATTGTATAGGCATTAGGGAATCTTGGGCATAACTGGGATTAGAATACGCGCACGTCTTGAGGCAAGAAAGCGCGATCGCTGGGCAGCATCGCGACAGGTTCCGTGAGCATAAAATCACCTTTGACGATCCAATCTTTGAGAGTTTTGGCAGCCTCTTCCGATAGATGTAAACTGGCGAGGGGGGCTGTCCGAACCGTTGTGCCTGCGATCTCGATTCTGCCCGACTTGAGTTGAGCATAGGAAACAGAACCAAAGATTGGGCGTACCCGTCGCGGAATTGAGTAATCAATTACAGGAGCAACTAGTTGCTCATCAAGGACTGCGGCTCTCGCCACCACTTCTTCATCGATCACAGGTAAAGGCACAGCAACACCCATCATCAGCGATGCTCCATAATTGCGGAAATAGCAACCACGCACCCACTCAGGAGTCATTTGCTTCGCATCACCAATCAGAGCCAGAGTTGCGGCAGGACCAATGGGAGTACGGTTCTCTAAACGCTTTTGCAATGGAAAATGTTGGGTTCCTTCCCAAGCCACATAGCCAATACCGCCACCCATAAAAATGCGTGTGCCAATCCCAATCAATTGCAAATCAGGATCGTTCCATAATGGCGAAATTGCCCCTGGATTAGAATAGACGGCATTTCCTAAACGGGGTTGTAGAGGTCCTAAATAAGTGTAGAGAGTATCTTCTCCTCCATTTACACCGACAACAAAATTTTGATAGAGATTGCGCGGATTAAAGAGATAGAACTGATTAATCGAATCCTTCGTAATTGTGGTCTCGAAATTAGCACGCGGATAGCAATCATTGGGATGTCCGATCGCTTTAAAGTTAACTGTCTTCCCTGCAATTAAATCAGCAATCACATGACCACCGCCGCGATTTTGGATACCTTCATCACTGGCTTCAGGTTCTTGGGTTGCACCTAAATAAATATCAACGGCTCCAAATCCTGCATAGGCGGGGACACCATCAATCCAACAAGTGCGAATCTTGATCGGTGGATCGGTATGTCCTAAGTTGAGAATTGCCCCCGATGATTCCATTGGCTCGAATGTGCCTGTAACAATCACATCAACCTTTTTGGCGGCTTGAGTTATACCAATATCCGCAACAAGGCTTTTAAGTTCTGTTGCTGTGAGGACTTTAGCCTTACCAGCTTTAATTTTGTTATTAATATCGGCGATCGTCTGTGACATAGGGATTTTAGGGATTTACTAAATTAAAATTATCTGGAAATATATAGCAATTTCCATGCTGATGAGGTACAGACAAGGGGCTTAAGCCCCTTGTTCAAATAGCTTGAACAAAATCTCATTGTTTAAAATGTTTAAAATGTTTAAAATGTTGGTAGTGACCAACCATTATTAGACAATGTACCTGCATGAATGCGATCTAAAGCTCTTTTACCTCCCCAGCGATCGACAATTTTATCGTCATATTCATCAGCAATTTCCATTACAGCTTTTACGGAGGCTTCTAACTCTTTCATACTGCAAGTTGAACCGACGATAGAATGTTCAAAGAGAATTTCATTGTCGGGAGAAATACCAAAAGCTCCAAAAATCATCTTGGCGTTTTCTTCTAATAAATATCGCATTAGGTCAGGTTTTAGTTCGGCTCCGACTACTACATACGATCGCGTGTTAATTACCGCATCATTTTCTTCGTCCCAAGGAAAAACTAATATTTCTACTAATGCTGATCCGACAAACATTCCTAATCCGGGGAAATCTTGGCGAGCGCAGGGATATTTGCCAAAAATCTCTTGAATCCACGTTACTACTTTTTCATAGCAGGCTTCTTGAGCGTTGGTTTGAAATTTCAAGTTATTTGCCTCCTTAAGGTTGAGTAAACTGGGTGATTTTGGCAATCAGCATCGTAGCTAGGATAATCAGACTATACCTATAGGCAGTTACATTTTCCAAGCTCTACTCACAATATTGCCCTAAAATAAAGACGATGTAAAATAGCATTTTTATCTCCCTAATTGCGGTTAAAGGTCGGCAATTAAACCATTCAAAAGCAATAACGCCTTGTACTATGATGAATAGATCTTAAGAGATATTCAAAACTCGCCTTACGCTTAGGAGGAAACATAGTTGGCTAGTCGCTTCTTATTTACATCTGAATCGGTTACGGAGGGACATCCTGATAAAATTTGCGATCAGATTTCCGATACGATTCTTGATACCTTGTTGGCTCAAGATCCGCGATCGCGTGTCGCTGCCGAGGTTGTGGTAAACACTGGATTGGTCTTGATCACAGGGGAAATTACAACCAAAGCGCATGTCAATTACGTTGATATTGCCCGTAAAAAAATTGCCGAAATTGGTTATACCAACGCCGACAATGGGTTCTCGGCAAATAGCTGTGCGGTGATCGTCGCCCTTGACGAACAGTCTCCAGATATTGCTCAGGGTGTGAATGTTGCCCTCGAAGCCCGCACTGGTGAAGAAGAAGATGCGGCCCTCGAAGCAGTTGGTGCTGGCGACCAAGGGATTATGTTCGGGTTTGCCTGTGATGAAACGCCTGAATTTATGCCCATGCCGATCGCGATCGCCCATCGCCTCGCCCGTCAGCTATCCGTCGTTCGCAAAAATGGCACGTTGCCCTATTTGCGCCCCGATGGTAAAACTCAAGTCACCGTGGTTTATGAAGGGAATAAGCCCGTCGCGATCGACACGATCCTGATTTCGACACAGCATGATGCGGCGATCGATAGCATTACTGACGAAGCCAAAGTACAAGAAAGAATCAAGGCTGATCTATGGACTCATGTAGTTTTGCCTAGCTTTACCGATACCTCTGTTAAGCCTAGTGACCAAACTCGCTATCTGGTTAACCCCACAGGCAAATTTGTGATCGGTGGACCTCAAGGTGATTCTGGACTCACTGGACGCAAAATTATTGTCGATACCTACGGCGGCTATGCCCGTCATGGTGGTGGCGCTTTTTCTGGTAAAGATCCTACAAAAGTCGATCGCAGTGCCGCCTATGCGGCGCGTCATGCTGCCAAAAATATTGTGGCGGCAGGTTTGGCGAGTAAGTGCGAGTTACAAATTAGTTATGCGATCGGGGTGGCGCGTCCTACCAGTATGCACATTGAGACCTTTGGCACTGGCAAGGTTGATGAAGATACCCTATTGCGTCTAGTCAAAGACAATTTTGATTTGCGTCCTGCGGCAATTATCAAGAACTTCGATTTGCAAAATCTACCTAGCACTAGAGGTGGTCGTTTCTATCAAAATGTTGCCGCCTATGGTCACTTAGGACGCAACGATCTCGATCTTCCTTGGGAACGCTTGGACAAAGTAGAAATCTTGAAAAAGAACATTTAATACAAGAAAGGCTCGCTTAGCGAGCCTTTCTTGTATTTCTCTTTGTTTGCTGATCGCGCCAGATTGCAAACTTTAACTTGATTGTTTTGATACACTGGGGATCGATCATCAGCGTAAAATCAAAATCTCTGTCGCTGTGGAATCGACAAACTATGGAAATCGATCAATGCTACAAACTTTTTGGTTTGACATCTAACGCCACGTTAGAAGATGTCAACAAAGCTTATAAAGCATTAGCACTGCAATGGCATCCCGATCGCATTCCTAGAGACAATGTAAAACTCCAGCTCCAAGCCCAAGAAAAGCTCAAAGAAATTAATCACGCAAGGGACAGCTTGAGAAAAGCGGCGGAACAAAAAGAATCCAACTCTCAAGCCAGATATTCTCAACAAAATAAACAGACTCATCAGCATCAGACCAAATATCAAAGCAAATACCAAAGCCATTCTCAAAGCCATTCTCAAAGCCATTCTCAAAGCCATTCACAGCAAAAAACATCAGAACGTACTACCGAACGAAATTACTACTATCAATCGCAGTCTCAGCCCTATCAGTCCTATCAAACCCGTCAGCAAACTAGCCAGCAATCTCCCCAACCTGACCCGCACAAAACCCAAAAGTCTACACACTCATCTACACACTCATCTACATACTCTCAGCAACATTCCCCAAAAACAGATCTCATTGGGGCAGACTTTCATGGGGCAAACCTGCGCGAGAAATATCTCGAAGGTAGAAATTTGAGCTATGCCAATCTGAGTAATGCCGATTTAACCGATGCGTTCCTGCATCGCGTCAACTTTGAGGGTGCGAATTTACAGGGAGCAAATCTATTTAGGGCAAACCTATTTCAGGCTAACTTACGCAATGCTGACCTACGCGGGGCTAACTTAATCGGAGCGGATTTAAGTGGGGCAGATTTAAGTGGGGCTAACTTAAGCGGTGCAAGGGTCGGCTTTGGCGAAAAAATTATGGTGAAACTCACGAATGTAAATTTCCAAGGTGCGACGATGCCTAATGGCTCTGTATATTCCTAGTAGCTTTCCACAAAAATAGCGGGCATTGCCAAGTTTTAGTTAGCAATCCACGCTATAGAGGAATTATCCGAGACATTACGCCATATTAGCCACAAGAAATTGACAAAGCATCCGCAAAATCGCTTGACTTGTACTGAACTACTTAACAATTTTTTATCTGAAGTTTTGGATTGAATTAGAAGATCATTGTTTTATCTATATCTAAGGGATGATTTGTGATCCCCGCTAATATCGTAACTTTAAAAGTATCAACTATAAAAATTTAACACTTGCACCCATATTTGCTCTGCTTTTTATAGAATTTATCAATTTAAAATAATTTAATTCAACATACTTAATAATTTAAATATACAGACTCCTTCCGTTAATATTTTTATCAATTTTATTTTTAAACTCTCTAAATCAAAAAATATTACAGTTTTTAACCTAATTTGTTTCCATTGAAATCAAAAAATTATAGATGTGGCACATAAAACTAGATTGAAAATAATAGTTTGTATGATCTGGTAAATAGAATAACTAAAAAATATAAATATCTAGGTATTTGGATTCGTATAGCTTTAAAATTTTCTCTTTCTGGATAAGGGTCTCACTGTATATAAGCTAAATCTATATCTCTAAAATTGTCGTGTCTCATTAATAGGTAAGCGTTAAATTATTACGCTTACCTATTTGTGTTTCAAAAAATATTTTTAGTTTGAATATATAAGCTTTTTAATAATTTACTTTTTGGAATGCGTATATAACTTTTGTATAACTTTTGTATAACTTTTGCTATTTGATAATGTTATGAAAATCTAATAGTGTGAAATAGAGAAAATAAAAACCCTTAAGTAATGAACTTAAAAAGCTTGCTATCCAAGTTTTAGTAAATCATTGATGCGATGAATTCAAACCAGAAAAAATATACGGCTAAACCGACAAAAGCCATTTCCATAGCTTGAATCATTGAATTGAGATTTTTAAAAATAAAAACAAAACTCGATAAAACTTGGAATATTGCTTGTCTTACCACTTTATCTCTATGTACAACTCTTAGAAAACCTTCATTCGCATCACAAATAAGAAAACAAATTACAAGTATTTTCCAACTTTTTAACGTTTAAAAAAATCTATGGCTAACTTATCTCATCTATCTATGTTGTGGACGATCTCTTTGCTGTCTCTATCTTCTAGCCTATCATCACCAATGTTAGCGACGGACTTAAATGATCAGAATACTAACAATGATCTCAATTTGACTTTGCAAGAAAAATCGACATCAACTAATAACTTCAGTCAACAATCATCAGTCCCTAATCAACCTAAATACGTCATTGAGTTTCAGGCAAAGTCATCTAACGAATGGCTGATCATGGTCAATCGGCAACCTGTATTTTCAGTGAAGGATTTACCTAGTGCCGCGATCGCGACGGCTAAACTTGCCGTTATTTTGAATGCAACCGACTTTGACCCTCAGCAGCTTGAGCCATTGGTCATGGACGGAGAATATGTGGGGAAATATAAAAACACGATTTTATTTAGCATCCCTAAATCTGAGGTTGTTAACCCTTCGCTAAACTTGACCCAATGGATTAATAGTCTCAGGGTGGCAACTGGGGCAGAGCCAATGACTTTGGTAGAAGCCCAAAAGCAAATGCATCAATTGACAGCTACTAGCGAAAAAATGGATGGTATTGCTTCTTGGTATGGCCCTTATTTTCAAGGTAGACAGACTGCTTCGGGTGAGCAATTTGAACAGCAAGATTTTACGGCTGCCCATCCTAGCCTCCCTTTTGACACCTATCTCAAAGTTACTAATGAGAAAAATGGGCGATCAGTGGTGGTGAGGATTAACGATCGCGGTCCTTATATTGGTAATCGTAATCTTGATTTGTCCCATGCCGCAGCGATCGCGCTCAATAGCGATGAGATCGGCGTTGTGCCAATTACAGCAACGATATTAGTACCATTCAGATAAAAAAGCGCCCCTTGGGGCGCTTTTTTATCTGAGGTTTTCGGTGCGTGTGCCGATGTCGAGAAACTGAATTAGCTTGACAGGATCGGCATTAAACATAAAAGCTCTAGCGTCGGATGTAACCTTATAGCCTTCTTTTTCGGCAGCTTTTTGAGCAGCATAGGGGAGGGGACTAGATAGCTCAAACATTAAGCGAGCATAGGGATCATTCAGGACTTCAACGGTATTCGGAAAGGATACGGGCTGGGTATATTCTGCGGAAAGATGAATATTATAGAGAAGCACAGAGCCATCGGAGGTACTCAATTTTTTGAGGTTGAGGGCTTCTTCCGTCGGATTACCATCGGTAGATTCACCGTCGGTAATATTAATAATCGTCGGTGGGTAGCTATTGGGATGTTTTTCAATCCATTCTTCTAGCAGAATTCTCGCCATCGCAAAGACGCTACACATCGCTGTACCGCCGCTTGCCACTGGCTTAAACCAGATCGGGAAGTCATTGTAAACCTCGACTAAACCACCCATGCCATCAGGTAGTTTTTGGGCGCGTTTTTCTAATTCGGTGGGATTTTCATAAATCTTGCTGATGGGGGCGATCGCATGGTTGCCAACAACGCCATCAAGCGCCGATGAAACTTCGCTGTTGTAACCAATTACGCCCACATCAAAGTAATCGTAAATTTCATTACCCTTGACACACCTTTGACCGAGGGAGTCAAGCAAGCGATTGACCGCATCGGCGACTGCCTGAGCTTTTTGGATTGGTTCATTAGTTTTATGCAAGCTGGCATTTGCGCCTTTAGCCGTTCCAATGGTGGCACTTTCACTCGAAAATGCGTCTGCCATCGATCCAGATTGATCGATCAAAAAGAGAAAACAACTAGGTTGGCGGCGACTGATCTCTGCTGAGTAAGGCATATTAAACTTACCCGATTCCTTATGTAAGTATGTCTCAAGAATTAACTTCAGTCTAGCAAAGGTAAGCCCAATAAACTTTTTCGCAATGAAAATTCAGCTATTTATCTTAAGCGATCTGTTCTTTTGGGTTTGGTCGTCCGCGTAGCGGACGACCAAACCATCTGGATTTTTAATAAAGTTCATACTTCATTAGCTGACATGGCAATGCGCCATTTAATACAGCGATGCGATGGGAAGATTTCAAGCCGATGGTTTGAGATAGTTCCTTATTGCCGCTAAGGACAAAAGCTGTCCATCCCTTAAATTGTTGTTTGAGAACATTCCCTAATTGCTTATAAAAAGCGCCCAAATCACTATCTCTTCCCAATCTCTCACCGTAGGGAGGATTGCAAAAGAGAACTCCACTATCAGCAGGGGCGACTACTTCCGCAAGTTCTAAGGCGGAGAAATAGACATGATTGGATAAACCGCAATTTTTAGCATTGATGATTGCTTGATCGACTACTTCAGGATTGCGATCGCTGCCCCAGATTGGCGCAGGCAAAGCATCTAAACGATGATCATCGGCTTCTTGAATCAAGGTTGCTAAAAGCTCTTGATCGAAATCTAGCCAAGTCTCAAATCCAAAATGATCGCGAAACATTCCAGGGGCAATATTTAGAGCCTTTAAACTTGCTTCTAAGGGTAAAGTTCCTGAACCGCAGAGAGGATCATAAAACATCTGATCAGGTTGCCAGCCCGACATCTGGATCAGGGCAGCCGCAAGGGATTCCTTGAGGGGAGCCGCACCAACGGCGGGACGATAACCGCGACGATGGAGGCTATTGCCAGAGCTATCGAGGCTGACGGTACAGCCATTGTCATCGATATGTACTCCGATGCGTAAATCTGCTTCCTGGATATCTACATCCGATCGCTCGCCAAATCGTTCCTTTTGCTGATCAACGATCGCATTTTTGACTTGGAGTGCGGTGAAATGGGTATGATTGAGGTGATCATTTTTGCCCGTAGCATTTACAGCCAAAGTCATTTCAGGGGTTAAAAACTCTGACCAATCGATCGCTTTAATTCCCTTATAGAGATCATCAGCATCAAGGCAATCAAATTGATCGAGGTGCATCAGGATACGGAATGGTAAACGCGCCCAGAGATTAACGCGATAAAGCAAGGTGCGATCGCCTTCAAAGCTGACCCCACAAAATCCTGACTCAACAGCATGAGCGCCCAGTTGTTCTAATTCCTGTGCTGCAAGGGATTCTAAGCCCCTCGCCACAGTCGCAAAATATTGATTCATAAATCTATGATACTTGTAAGTCTTGCAATTTCTGTAATGCTGCGCCACTGCTGATAATCTCTTGGGCATAGGCGATCGCTTCGGTAATATCTCCATGCAGTCCATAGAGCCAAAGATAAAAGCCACAGTTCCACAATACGGAGTTGAGATATTCGGAAGGTTCCGCTTTTAGTGCCGAGATGATTTTAGTTGCCATTTCGGAAGCATCCGCGATCGCAGGATCTTCCGAGCTAAATCCATAGTTCTTTGCGGATAGAGTCAATCTCTCAAAGCGATCGCCTCGGTTGATACCGATAATCGATGTCCGCGATCGCGCTAAATCCACACTTCCTTCCAAACCTTTTACGGTGGCAAATTCATGAATACCATGCTTGGCAAAAGCTTCGCGAATGTTTGTCTCGGTGGGTGGATGCACAAATCCTGACACAATAAATTGCTTGCCTTGATAGGGCGACCACATTAACTCAAGGGTGGCAAAGGGTGGGCGTTTACCGATTTGTTCACGATAGGGAACTAGCCCTTGAGCAAGGGGAAAATGTTTGGGTAAATAGACAAAACCTAAATTCTGAGTTTCTAAATTTCGCTGTACCTGCTCAATGGTCAAATTTTGCCAATGCAAACCCAAGGCTTGCCAGATTTCCATAAACGGTAAGCCTTCCTTGGTGGGCATCCGATCGCCGCCATGCATCAGCAGAGGAATCCCCGCCGCCGCCAATACGATCGCCGTCACAGGACTGACGGGCGCAGTCTTCGATCTACCGTCGTAGGGTGAGCCTAGCACCAATACTTTTTGATCGGAGGCGATCGCGGCTACCTTTGCCCCTAAAAGTTTATAGGCATCCAACATTCCCGCAATTTCTTCACTGGTTGGACGCTTAATCCGATGGGCGATCATAAAGGCTCCAATCTGAGCAGGGGTGGCGACACCTTGCAACATCATGATCGTTGCGGTTTCAGCCTCTTGGCGCGTCAAGTTTTTGCTGGTATGTGTACCACTACCAACTTTACGCAAAAATTCGCGAAATTCGTTACTCATTAATCTTGATAGGGAATTTAAGGCAAAAGTCGGTTAGATGTTGAATTATAGCCTAATTTTCAAAAAGCTTGCTTAGCAAGCTTTTTGAAAATTAGGCTATCACAAAGCCGAATAAGTGAGTGAATTTTGCTGTTGGATGATCTGAGCCGCCAGTTTGCAAAAATATTGAATCGGTGGAATCTGAATGCGATCGCTGGTGGTGACTAACACAATTTCGCGGGTCAAACTTGGCTCAGTCAGCGATCGCACGACCAAATCAGGATCATAACTGAGTTCTATCAAAAAAGTCTCAGGTAATATCGCGATCAGAGTTCCTTGCTTGACCACACCTCGAAAAGCTTCCAGAGAATTCAATTCAATGGTCGCATTTAAGGAAATTCCTTGACGATTAAACTGATCCTGCACAAGACGTTGTAATCCATAGCCATCTTTAAAAACTACTTGAGGGAAGTTATGCAAATCTTTCCATGTTAGATTCTCCTTTTGGCTTAGGACATGATTAGCTGGTAGCAATAATTGAATTCTCTCTTCATAAAGTCGCTGCACCACCATTTCCGAACTCGCCGTCAAAAAAGGATTATTCATGACGATCGCAATATCAATTAAGCCATCTTTGAGAACCTTGAGGGCGCGATCGCTTCCCAATGTGGTTACTCGCAACTGCACATTCGGATAAGTCTTAGAAAATTTCTGCAATATCGGTGGTAACTGATAGGCACAAGCCGAAGGAATTCCCGCTATACATAACTCGGTTTGTTTGCCAGATTGGAGGTCAGTTAGTTCCTGCTCGGCGGTTGCCCAAATTTGACAGATTTTCTTGGCATGGGGTAATAAGTGATCGCCACCCAATGTTAATTTGGCACTTCCTTGACGATGAAACAAGGCAATCCCCACGGTAGCTTCAAGGGACTGCACCTGTCGGCTAATAGTTGATTGGCTAACTCCGCATTTCTGCGCCGCCTGCTGAAAGTTGCCCGTTTCTGCAACTGCCAAAAAAGCCTGTAACTGTTCCAAACGCATGAGAAATAAACGATAACTGGTTGAACCTGTCATCATTAAGCCGTTTATAGGTTCTCAAAAAAGTAGCATCGGTAACAAGTCGAGCAAAGGCAGCACGAAGTGCTGCCCTTGCTATAGCGGTTTTCAAATGACTACTGTACAGACAATGCAAAAAATGTAGTGGCAATTCATGAATTGCCACTACATTTTTTATGCCACACTCAACTGAAAACCGCTATAATTCACCGTCAAATAAAGAACCTGATAAGTAGCTCGGCATAGTCATAAACATAACTACTTATTTAATGGCGCGGCTTCGCCGCACCATTAAATGCAGACCCATTAAGGAATAAATGGAATAAATTGCCTGAGAAACTTACGGAGTTTTAATAAGCCGATGACTTCACGCACTTTAGGCGAAACTAAATCTTCAGGGGGGATATTATCCAGCGATCGCAGCTTCTCCATCAGTTCCGCATATTCGGCGGCGGATAGTTGTGTACCATCGATCGGCGATCGCGCATCGGTGTAAATTTCAGTACGCAAAACCTCTTCGGGCGGATCTTCTTGAACTGGTGTTAATGATTGCGTTTCGGCAAATATGGGACTGGAAATTAAAAATAGAGTTCCTACCTGTAAGCCAAGAATTGTAGCGATCAGGGAACCAGATGTTTTGTGGCGTGGCAAAGCCGCGCCACAAAAAGTTGGAGAGCTATTCGGGCTATCTTCCCAATCGATTTGGCACATCTTCACAGCCTCCAGGAATAGTTTTACGCGATTTCTTACCACACCATGCACAGATATATTTACGGGTTTCTTCAGATAAATCGATCGCCTTACTAAAGTCTGCATCTTCTACTACCGCACCCGTATATTCACCTGTTTCAAAGTTGGGAAGATGCTGGCGATCGCGGGGCGAAGCAGTCTCTAGATTGCCATAAAACATCCTGACACGGCTAAGATCTGTACCGCGTAGATTTGCCTTAGCTAGGATTGCGCCGCCAAAATTTGCTCCCGTCAGATCGCAATTACTTAAATTAGTTTTAATCAAATTTGCCCCACTTAAATCAGCATTACGCAAATCTGTACGGTCAATATCACGACCCGCCAACATCATTCCCAGATTAACGACTCTAACCCCATTGGCTAGATCGACCACATAGCCACCAGTGCCATCCAAAATCGGACGACCGAGCAATCCATCACGTTTGAGAGGAGTTAATAGATTTGCACTGGAGAGAAATCGGACAATTTTGGCGCGTCCATCAGCATCAGAGCCACCCAGTAATGCAGCCGTCCTTGCTTGGGCGATCGCCCTTTCTAGAGGCCAATCCTCTAATTGTCCTTGGGGATCGAGAACTAGATCGGAAATTCCTTGAAAATAAGCATCAATGGTTTGCTGTTGGGTGATGACATTCTGTTGTCCTGTGAGTTCTTCGGAAATTTGATTTTGTCGCCAAGCCACCCACACCGCTAAAATCGCAATCAAAATCTGTCCTACGGCTCCTAAAGCCTCCCATTTTAAGCTATCAAACCATCGGGCAAAGGAAGCATCAAACCTTGTCACATGAGCCGCAATGAAAATGGCACTGCCAGCAATCAGGCTTGATAGGGTAATGTCCCAGTGCTTCCCTAAAGGAGAATTGAGGATTGTATTTAATAAGGATGGCAAAAGAATCGGCAGAACGATGATCGAAATCACGCTCAGGCTGATATATACCAGTTCATTGTGATCTAAGTAAATAGCGGCGATCGCTACAAAAGTCGCGATCGTGGCGATGATTAGACCAAATGCTTTAATTCGAGAATTTGGTAGAGCCAATCTAGTTAATCGCGTTAAATCTACTACTACAAAAACTAGAAGCTTGGGCTGCCCACTACGCAGACGACACAAGCTTTGGTTTTGTTTTTTAACTATGCTGAATTACTTATAGCAAAAAAAAGCGACGCTAAACGTCGCTTTTTTACTCTTAAGCTTCTTCTTTTTCTTCGCCCTGTAGCTTTAGCAAGAAGTATCCGAAGGCAATGCCGACAGGAATTAATACCATCGACAAGACCATTGCGTTAACTAGTTCTCCCATGATTTTTCTCTAAATAAATTTTAATAAGTTAAGATTGCTTTAGAAATTTTACAGTATAGCTGTCGCCACCAACGTTATAAACTCCAAAAAGGAAGGTCAGTGCTTCGCACTAACCTTCCTTTTTACAGGATTACCTCCACATCGATCGCATCGGTATAATCTTCTTCATCGCGATCGGGCTGACTATTCTGAGATTTATAGGAATCTGCGGGTTGTTGATATCCCCCATTTAGCTCGGCTTCATCTAGCAAAACAGGACGAATCTCATAATGTACTCTGAGGTTAGCTGGAGCGCTGCGTTCAGCTTCACGCACAAATCGATTTGCCTCCCATTCCGCATGAAAAGTATTGATCAGCTTGAGCGTATTCACCCGTTGGCGTTCTAGATAAGTCCAGACTTCCCAAGCATTGTACTCTGGCTCCTTCGGTATTTCAGGTGCTTCTGGTTGAGAAATTTCCTCTAAATTATCTAAATTATCGGGATGACTGGGAGATGTTGCCTCAGAATTTGCGCGATCGCCACTGGTTTGATTTACCGAATTCGATGTTTTTGAATCCGATGACACTGATTTAGTAGCGGGTTTTACATCGGCTTGTGAAGGATCTGAAGCTGTTGTATCGTCAGACTTTTGATCTTCTGGTTTCCTTTCTGAAAAACCATTGCCCTCGGTATCTGGCGATCGCCTGATACTTTTGATCTCCTTCGCCCGAATTTGCTTAACTGAAGAGCCATCATCGGCGATTGCCCTTACCTCGATCGCGGTTTGGGATTGATCAACCCATCCCTTAAAAACTACCTTTTCACCATTGATTGATAGGCGATCGCCCACTTCCAATGCAAAGCCAGCCAAGGACTTAAACAGAGGCTTGGCATGGGGTGATGAGCCAACACCGCCAGCCCCATTACCATCTTGGTTGTGGTTATTATCATTGGGGATGTAATTATCAGCCTGACTGGATTTCCCTTGGTCAATCAGGCTTTGGACTCCCCCAATTGCATTCTCAGTTCGCTAATTTGGGAATATAACGGGGCAAGACAATTTTCAACATAGGTCAAAAGTTCAGGATGTAAAACGAAAGGAACTGGCTCTGGTGTTGTTTCGGTTTTGCTCTCTAACTGAGTTTCAAATTCGCGACTGACTATGGCCAAGATCCAATCAGCGATCGCCTGTTGCTTTGCATCAGCTTGAGATTTGATTTGGCTCAATAAAGGCAGAGGAAAACGAAGATTTACCTGTTTTGTCCTGTGAGGAGTTGCCATTAATTGACCTTAACTTAAAAATTTTCAGATTTCGATTATAGCAATCGCAAGGCTAGTAAAATCAAAACCCAAACATAAGGTCGGCGGCGCGATGCGCCGCCGACCTTATGTTTGGCTAAAGCTTACATTGGAATAGAATAAAATTGTGAAAATAATTTAAAAACTATTTGAATTCTAATGGAAATTTACCTAAAGACATCGCCACTAGTAATCCTAAAACCAAGCTGGAGCAAGCGAAAGCAGACAAGACCCCCAATAAAAAACTATTCCATACAATAATCATCTTGCCGTTCTCCTGAATACGTTTTTAGACTGTATCTACATATATAGCTTATTACTTTAGAAAAATTTGCATAGGATAGCAGACAAAAATTAACAACTACAGCCTGTTGAAACTTCAAGTAGTCCAAAGAAATTTTGAAAGCGTGGCTCTGCCACGCTTTCAAAAATTTCTTTGGATTTTAATTAATCGCAAAGCGTTGTAAGATGTGTCCCTGTACTTTGCAACCCCAAAACTATGACCGATTGGCAACTCGCCGCCGAGTTTGAAGACATTCTCTATCACAAAGCGGATGGAATGGCAAAAATTACGATTAATCGTCCTCAAGTTCGTAATGCTTTTCGTCCCAAAACGATTACGGAAATGATTGCCGCCTTTGCGGATGCGCGAGAAGATATCGAGATTGGCGTAGTTTTGTTGACGGGGGCGGGTCCTGCCCCTGATGGTAAATACGCCTTCTGTGCGGGAGGCGATCAAAAAGTGCGCGGCGATGGGGGCTATATTTCGGAGTCAGGCGTACCGCGTTTAAATGTCCTTGATTTGCAACGACTGATTCGCACGATGCCTCAGCCTGTGATTGCGTTGGTGGCGGGTTATGCGATCGGTGGTGGTCATGTGCTGCATGTGGTTTGCGACTTGACGATCGCTGCCGATAATGCCATCTTTGGGCAGACTGGACCAATGGTGGGTAGTTTTGATGGTGGTTTTGGCGCTTCCTATTTGGCGCGATTAGTTGGTCAGAAAAAGGCGCGAGAAATCTGGTATCTGTGCCGTCAGTACGATGCTCAGGAAGCTCTGGAAATGGGCTTAGTGAATAAGATTGTGCCAGTGGAACAACTGGAAGCGGAAGGTATTCAGTGGGCGCAGGAAATTTTAGATAAGAGTCCCTTAGCAATTCGTTGCCTCAAGTCCGCCTTTAATGCTGATTGTGATGGACAGGCGGGTATTCAGGAACTAGCGGGCAATGCCACGCTGTTGTTTTATATGACCCAAGAAGCTCAAGAGGGTAAGCAGGCATTTCTGGAAAAGCGCAAGCCTAATTTCCGCCAATATCCTAAATTGCCCTAGCCCATACAGCGCTTTGCGCTAGATTAAAACCCAAAGAAATTTTTAAAAGTGCGACGGAGCCGCACTTTTAAAAATTTCTTTGGGCTGCTTCATGCCGCAAATAGCCGATTGATTAGATCTTTTCTTTAGCTTCTTTAATAATGCGATTGCTCTGCAAAATATTATTAATTTGATTGAGAACTTCAAAATCTGCTTCAGGAAGATTTGCAGTAGATGGAAGTTGAGGATTCTTTTCTAGAAAGCTAAAGGCGCTGCGGAAATCGTGGGGTGTGGCGGCGATCGCATTGTCAAAATGACAAGGAACAATCCGTACAAAATTCCAACTCGCCACCTGATCCGCCCATTTAATTACCGTTTGGGGGTCGCGATTGAGAATTAAAGTTTGGAGAATTGGCGCAACGAAAATACGACCATTACCGCGTAAGTTCTCAAAGGATTGCTCCCAATCTTCTCTCCATCTGAAGGGAAATAATCCAAACAAGGCTTTGCGCGATCGCTCTGGCGCTTTAAAAATATCCAGTAGAGATTGCCAAAAGGAAACGGTATCGAGAACTTGAGGACGAAAGTAGAACAAAAATAGAGAGGTTCTTTGCCAGCCTCGGATTCGATTTACTTCTGTATCTGTAATTGTTTCTGCTGCACTATCTCTTGCATGAAATAGCAATGGATAGGGATCAAGTTGTAATATTTCAGGAGGTTGTTCAGGAATAGAAACAATGGTATCGGTGACTAAGAGAGTCTGCGATCGCTTATCAAATAGTGCTACCTCCGCGAACCTTCCCACACCCAATTCAATGGAACCTAAAACCGCATAGTCAAACTGATCGGCAAAGGGAACCTGTGAAACATCTTCAGGTAAAATCTTGGTGCGCCCCCAAGGTAAGCCCAACCAACTCAGTGGCAAATTAAATGGGAAACTCCATTGATGCGGCGAAACATAAACCTCTGCTGTGGGGAAACATCGCGCAAAGGGACCCACAAAAACCTTATGCTCAATCCCTGAGACCGTTGGCAAAATTATATATTTGACCTCTCCATGTTCGGCGACAAGCTCCTTAACGAGGCGAATACATTCGGGAGTCGGCGCAACGGGTGCATATACTAACAGTCCACCAGCCGCTAACTTCACTACCGTCATTCTAATCGGTATAACTACATAAAAAATTCCTTGAAGCTGTTCAAAAGTCCAGATCGCATCTTTGACCACTTCCTGGCGAATGGTGCGCCTCTGTCCATAGGGATAAAGCGGTACAACTTGCCAAAATTTCCATGCCCAGTCCTTGGGGCTAGTTGGCTTATGCTCAGACTTACTAGGTATTTCTTGGGTAGTCATCAAACTCGATCTCGTTACGCAACTTTTGCGGATATTAACCTCCTGTAGCTCTTGAAAAACTTCTTGATATTTCGCTAAACGCTGAAAATCTCGATCAGTCGGATTACTAATCCGACTGATATCCATGTTGTGAGTCAAATCTGCAAGCTTAACTTTACGGGCGATCGCATTAGATTTCACCCGCGAAACATAATCCTCGTAAGCCTCACCATCAAGTTTTGTAATGGCAGCGATCGCCTCAACAATAAAGGCAGGAAATCCCTGCTGCACCAAATCCGTAATCTTTAGATCAGAATCCTCGATCGCATCGTGCAGAACCGCCACAATCTTACTTTCAAGATCATCCATCTGCGCCATTACCGCTAAGGGATGAGAAATATAGGGCTTGCCTGCTTTATCGACCTGCCCCTCATGGGCTTTGGTAGCGATCGCGATCGCTAGAGCCAGCAGATTTTCATCGACAGGATGACCTGTAATTTTTAGTTTTGACTCAAAGTTTGTCATAGCAACGAATACAAGTAAGGGCGATCGCTATTTCATCAGCACATTGCTGCATTGCGGCAATATCTCTAGAACTAAGGGGATTAGGGCGCAACCATCGCATTGATATTACTCCCAAAACCTCTCCACGGAAAGTAATAGCGATCGCGATATTAGTTTTATAGGCTTGATCAAGATCGGATGGGTTAAAACTAACTTGCGATGTTCCCGAAGCGATCGCTGTCTGCACTAGCGGATCGGTTGCCAAATCCCAAGATAAATTTCCGCATATAGCTTGAGTATCAATCAGAGTCCCATGCTCAACAAGCTGCAAAATTACCGCATCCGCACCAAAATTTTGCCAGAAAGCACTCGCTAAAGAACATACAGAATCCGATAGCTGCTGAGATCTTTGAGCAATTTCCCCAATTACTGACAACAAAGCATTTTGAGCCTGTGATCTAATTAACTCTTCAGACCTTCGCTTCAGCAAATCATAATTTTGAGTCGCCTCCGACACAACCAACTTCAGTTGTTCTGGCTCCCAAGGCTTAGTAATATATTTATGAACCTGTCCTGAATTGATCGCATCGATCAGATCTGTAATGTCTGTATAGCCCGTCAGCACAATTCGCATCGTATCAGGAAAATCCGAAACAGTACGCCTGAGAAACTCTGTTCCCTTCATCTCTGGCATCCTCTGATCGGAAATAATTGCCGCCATTTCTCCCTCTTGGGCAAGAATTTTTAGCGCCTTAAGACCACTATCCGCCCGAAATACCACAAATTCTTTACGAAAAGTGCGGTATAGCAAATCAAGATTATCTTGCTCATCATCCACTACCAAAATCTTGGGCTTTTTGGAGAGATTAGATTTATTTGGCTCAGTAGTAGACAAAGAAGGTAAATTCATCAGTAAAGTCTAACAAAAACTGACTATAAATGCAGTAATCTTTTGACACTCTCAGCGAGTAAAGCGACTGAGATTCCAGAGTAATTAAAGTTTAATTCTCTGAGGCGCAGCCAAAGCGCCTCTACCAACTCCCTTAAGGCAAAGCCCTAACATTGTTGCTACTTTTCTAAGTATATTTGCAGCACCATTACAATCTGCATTGATGTACCAATTAAGCAAACCAGTACAATACAAACCACGCTTAACCCGTCTGCCAGATTCTTTCCACCCATCGGGTTTTGCACCAATAGTAGTCTGCACAAACTTTTGATTAGTTTTTGCTCCCATACCAGCGCTATCCTTTTGACCGATATTCCAGCCAAAAACAATCTTGCTAAGCCCATTAGCTAGGCAACGATTGACCACAATCTGCGCCGCCTTGTTTACTGAGTCACGCATTTGACAGTTACGTTTTTCAGTAATCCTAGCCAATCGATTTGACCAGAAGCCTTGAGGCTTATTTTCTTTGATAGTGGCAACCGATTTGTTGTACCACTGGTTCGGCGACTCTAACCATCTGCAAAGTTTAGATTGCTTGGCATTGGCAGATAAAAAGCATCTAATTTAAACCATGTTTTGACCTTTAGAGCCAAGGGGCAAGCGTAGCAATCCATCCTGTAGCGTGACATACCCGACACTCATTTTTTCTGTAAACAAAAAATAGAGTACGGGCTTCCTCTTTCATTTGCCGAAGCCTAGACTAAGCGAACTCAGTTTTGGTCTTACTCAGCATCCGCAGGTTTTACTC
>Ga0316611_1000048_pt1 | contig 55833 bp, 54 predicted proteins | sample MIS2016202_MG_FD_207675 | JGI IMG/M metagenome (GOLD analysis project Ga0316611, IMG submission 207675) | Microbial mat bacterial communities from Middle Island sinkhole, Lake Huron, Michigan, United States - MIS.2016.202 | ecosystem: Environmental > Aquatic > Freshwater > Lake > Sediment... | reverse complement strand
CCCAGCCGCCAAAACATTAAGTTTTAATGATGCCATCATACCATAGACAGGAAAAACTGGATCAATCAATTGGACGAAAAAAGCCGCCCTAAAAGGGCGGGGCTTCAAACCCATTAATTTTGGTGAATTGGGATTGCGTAGGGGCGCAAGATTTTTCGCCTGGAAAAGTAGGGGCGAAAAATCTTTCGCCCCAAACCTTGGCCTCCCCTACGCCCCTTGATTAGATTAGGGTAAATCTCGGTGGGTGAAGGGTTTGGCTTGATCACCGCTGTAGGTGGCGGCGATGTGGCCGTTGCCGGTGAGTTGGTATTTATAGGTGATTAACCCCTCCAAACCCACGGGGCCACGGGGGGGAATTTGGGCGGTGCTGATCCCCACTTCAGCCCCGAAACCGTAGCGGAAACCATCGGCAAACCGAGTAGAGCAGTTGTGAAAGACTCCGGCGGCATCAACGTTTTGCTGAAATTGTTGGGCGATCGCCCCCTCTTCTGTGACGATCGCCTCCGTATGTTTGGAGCCGTAGGTGTTGATGTGATCAAGGGCGGCGGCCAGGTCGGGGACAATTTTAATCGCCAGGATCAGATCACTATATTCCGTGGCCCAATCCCCATCGGTAGCAGCAGCCATGGGGGTAATCGCCCTTGTCTCCTCATCACCGCGCAATTCCACCCCCCGCGCTTCTAGGGCCGCCACGAGGGGCGGTAAAAGTTGGGGGGCGATCGCCTCATGGATTAATAACGTTTCAATGGCATTGCAGGCCGCAGGATATTGGGTTTTTGCATCGAGGCTGAGGGCGATCGCCATTTCTAGATCAGCAAATTGATCAATATAAAGATGACAAATCCCATCGGCATGGCCCAACACCGGAATCCGGGTATTGTCTTGGATATAGCGGACAAACTCGTTCGATCCTCTGGGGATAATCAGGTCTACATAATCCTCCAACGTCAGCAGGGCGCGGATTTCAGCGCGGGTGGTCAGCAGTTGCACCGCATCGGCGGGGACAGCGGTAGGGGTGAGGGCTTTGTGAATGATTCGGGTGAGGGTTTGGCAGGATTGCAGCGCCTCGCTACCGCCTTTGAGGATCACGCCATTGCCGGACTTGATCGCCAAGCTGGTGATCTGAATCAGGGCATCGGGGCGGGCTTCAAAAATAATCCCCAACACCCCTAGGGGACAGGTGATCCGCTTGAGGATCAACCCCTGATCTAATTCGCGGTGAATCTGAACATGGCCCAAGGGATCAGGCAATTTCGCCACATCCCGCACGCCAGCGATCGCCGCTTTTAACTTACTGGGGCTGAGTTGGAGGCGGGCATAGAGGGCCTTGGGCAGATCTGCCCGGATGGCGGCTTCACAATCGGCAGCATTGGCGGCGAGGATCTCCGGGGTGGCGGCTTCGAGGGCGGTGGCGATCGCCTCTAAAGCAGCGTGGCGATCGCCATTGCTCAACGTTGCCAATTGCCGCGCCGCCCCACGGGTTTGGCGGCCAAGGTCAGTTAAAGGGGGGGAAGTATCGAGGGCAGTCATGGCTCAAGATCAGATCAGTTCTTGATCTTAAACAATTTTGGCGATCGCCGGAACCCACAGGGCGCAGGTTGCGCCCCAATCCGATGGAGAATCACATTAAACCGCACCCTTGGGCCGCGAATTCTGCCACCGTTGCCTCTGATAGGGGATGGGTGGTCAAAGCTAGGAGTTGATCCTTGGGGAGTGTGAGGTGGGTGGCTCCTGCGGTTAAAGCTGCTGCTGCTTCATCGGGGGATTTGATACTTGCAGCCAAGATCCCCGTTTGAGAACCTTTAAGGATCGCCGCCATCGTCGCCACCAACGCAATCCCATCCCCTAAATGCTGTGTGGCGCGATTCACATAGGCGATCGCATATTTCGCCCCCCCTTCCGCCGCCACCGCCGCCTGAGCCGGATGATAAATGCCGGTAACGGAACAATCAATGCGGGGGGATAACTGGGCAAGGGCCTGAAAACCCAGAGGTGTGGCGGGAATTTTCAGCACCGTTTGCGGCCCGATGATGCCAGCGGCTTGGTAGGCCTCCGAGAGCATCCCCGCCAATGTCGTTGCCGTTAGTTGATAATACAATTCCCCCGAACAGATTGCGCCCAATGCATCTAAGGTTTCCGCTGGGGGGCGATCGCTCTGGGCCAAGAGCTTCGGATTGGTGGTGATCCCCTTCACCCACCCCCAGGACATCACTGTTTTTGCATCATCAATGGAGGCGGAATCAAGATAAAGGGCCATAGGTGTTAAACATTAACCAGAGTATTGTTAATCATAAAATGGCGATCGCCATCTAGATTAAGCAATCCTTCCCGTTGAAACTTACCCAATAGGCGCGTAATCGTGACGCGGGTTGTGCCGATGGTGCTGGCGAGGGTTTGGTGGGTGAAGCGGATCGGCAGTTTGATCCAAGGTTGCCCCGGCTGGCCTTCCCCCAATTCCTCCCGCAAGAGGATCAACAGTTGAATTAAACGATCTTCCACCCGCCGCTGACCAGCAATGGCTAAAATCGCCTCCGTCTGCTGTAACCGTCGCCGCGTACTATGCAACACCGATCGCATCAACACCGTAGAATCCTCAATCTCTTCCAGGCTAAACCATTGGAGATAGACATCCCCTAGGGCGATCGCATCATAAACCGTCAGGCGCGTAAACCAAGGCCCAACAAATTCATAGGGCCGCACCCAGCCTAAAATCACCTCATCGCCACTCAATTGGCTCGTGGTCAACTGGATAAAGCCACAACGCAACAACCACACCCCCCGCTCATCAAGGGGAATCAAATCATAACGGCGGAAAGGATGGAGACGACGCTGTTCGTAGGGAAAATCTGTGAGGGGATGGGTGAGGTGAGGCGGATTTAAGAGGGGAATATCCATGGCTGAATTGGGGAGCGAAAGGGCTAACTGTGGCCATTAATATCATGGGTTTTTCAGGGCCGGGTAAAGGCAAGGTTAACGAAAGGCTGTAGGAGCAAAATTTTTCGCCCCTCTGGAATATTGAGATTTTGACCATCCATTAAATGGACGCAACTGGGTTCGAACCAGTGACCCCGTCGATGTCAACGACGTACTCTAACCAACTGAGCTATGCGTCCTTAGCGATTAACTACGATAACATATCTTTTGGCTCTGAGCTACTCTTGGGGCGAAAAAATCCACAAATTTGCCGTCAACTATGACCCTTTCCTTGGGCAAAGTTTATCTCGTCGGGGCCGGCCTCAATGCCGCCACCCTCACCCAACGGGGTTTAGCCCTGATCCAAGCCGCCGATGTGATTCTCTACGATGCCCTCCTGGATGGGGCCTTGTTGGCAACGGCTCGCCCGGATTGTGAGGCGATCGCCGTCGGCAAACGGGGGGGCGGCGTGAGTACGCCCCAGGGGGCAATTAATCAGTTATTAGTGAACTATTGCCGGGTAGGTAAGCAGGTGGTGCGGCTCAAGGGGGGGGATCCGGGGATATTTGGGCGATCGCTCCCTGAGATTACCGCGCTCCAGGCCGCAGGCTGTGCTTGGGAATGGGTTCCGGGGGTATCCACCGCTTTAGCCGCTCCCCTCTTAGCCGGAATTCCCCTCACGGATCAGATCTACAGTTCTGGTTTTGCCGTCATGACTGCCCATGATTTAGACCGCCTCCCCTGGCCCGCCTTAGCCCAGTTAGAAACCTTGGTGTTTTTAATGGGGGGGCGGAATTTAGCGGGAATTTTAGCGCGGTTACGGGGGGCAGGGGTTCCCTCGGTAAGGGCGATCGCCATCATCCAGGCCGCTGGCTCCCCGGCTCAACGGGTTTGGCGGGGAACCGCTGCTGATATTCTAGAACAGGTGGCGGGGGTGTCTCTGTCGCCCTGTGTGATTGTCGTGGGGGATGTGGTGGAATTACAACAAACCAGTGGCGGCCCGTTGGCGGGCAAAAGGATTTTAGTGACGCGGGCAGCGGAGCAAGCGAGCCATTTTGGCGATTTATTGGTGAATTTAGGGGCGCAGGTGGTGGAAATGCCCGCCTTGGAAATTCAGCCCCCCCGGTCTTGGGCGGCGTTGGATGAGGCGATCGCCCATCTCGATCAAGTCCATTGGCTCCTGCTCACCTCTGCCAATGGCGTTGACGGCTTCTTTCAACGCCTCAAGCATCAAGGTTTAGATAGTCGTGCTTTGGGGAACTGTAAAATTGCCGTCGTTGGCCGCAAAACCGCCCAAGTTTTAGCCCACTATCACCTCAATCCGGATTTTATCCCCCCGGACTATATTGCCGATGCCCTGATTGAACATTTCCCAGAGGCGATCGCCCACAAAACCCTGCTTTTTCCCCGCGTCGAAACCGGCGGCCGCGATGTCTTAGTCAAAGCCTTTCGGGAACAGGGGGCAACGGTGTGGGAAGTCCCCGCTTACGAATCCGGTTGCCCCGCTACCTTAGCCCCCGCCGCCCGTGCGGCCCTAGAGCATGGCGAGATTGACGTGATCACCTTCGCCAGTTCCAAAACCGTCGTTAACGCCCATCACCTCCTCCAAACCATCCCCCACTGGCAAACACAATTAACCCCAATCAAAATCGCCTCCATCGGCCCCCAAACCTCCCAAGCCTGTCTAGACTGCTTCGGTCGCGTCGATATTGAGGCGAAATCCTACACATTGGAGGGCTTAGGGGAGGCGATCGCAACGGCAATTTCCTAGATGTAGGGTGGGCAACGCCCACCGACTAAACAAGACGAAAAAACTAAGGAGCGAAGAGTTTGGAGCGAAAGATTTGGGGTGAAAGATTTGGAGTGAAAGATTTGGAGCAAAAGATTTGGAGTGAAAGATTTGGGGCGAAAGATTTTTCGCCCCTACACTTCCCACTTCCCACTTCCCACTTCCTACTTCTCCAACCGCACCACATACCACTGCAAATAAGCCCCCGGCCCCAAATCCAACTCACAACCCGTTGCCATCAAATGGCGGGCTTGATCAGCCCGTGATCTAAACTTTTCAAGCTCACGGGGCAACGGATCGAGATCCGCCAAAACCCCCTCCAGCTTTGCCTGTAACTCCGCCGCCATTAGGATCACCTCCTCCGGCTGATCCGAAGCCAACACCACATAGGCATCCTCTTGATACATAATCCCATCCGCCATCATGCCCCCCGCTCAACCCTAGCTCTCTAAAATGGTTAAAGATCAACCATAGCGCAGACGCTTCCCTTCATGGCTAACCCCTTACTCACCCTCCCCTACGAAACCCCCCTCGAAGATTTAGGGGATGATTATTATGATGTTGTAGCGGCGGCCACCTTTCCTCAGCATTGCCTGCGCTTTCGCAATGACCGGCTCCTACCACGTCTAGGACTTGACCCCCAAAAGGTGGGGGATGATGATTTTATTGAAGCCTTTGGCCATTTTCAGGGGGTGCGCCCCTTCCTCGCTCTGCGGTATCACGGCTATCAGTTTGGGCAGTATAACCCCCAACTGGGGGATGGGCGGGGCTTCCTCTATGGTCAGGTGCGGGGGGTGGATGGGGGCCTCTATGATTTTGGCACGAAGGGATCGGGGCGGACTCCCTATTCCCGCACTGCTGATGGTCGGCTCACCCTCAAGGGGGGCGTGCGGGAAGTATTAGCTGCTGAAGCCCTGCATCAATTGGGCGTGACCACTTCCCGCTGTTTGAGTTTGGTGGAAACTGGCGAACAGTTATGGCGGGGGGATGAGCCTTCCCCCACCCGCGCCTCGGTGATGATCCGCATGAGTCGTTCTCATTTACGGTTTGGCACATTGGAGCGGCTCCATTATTTGCAACGGCCGGATTTGATCAGTCCTGTATTGGATCATCTCATTGCTGTTTATTATCCAGAAATTGATCCCCAGGGGAGCGATCGCCTCCCCCAATTTTATGCTCAACTGGTGGAGCGGACGGCCCAATTGGCGGCTCAATGGATGGCAGCGGGGTTTTGTCATGGTGTGTTAAACACCGATAATATGTCCCTCACGGGGGAAAGTTTTGATTATGGCCCCTATGCCTTTATTCCCACCTACGATCGCACCTTTACCGCTGCCTATTTCGACTACAGCGGCCGCTATGCCTATGGCAATCAACCAGGGATCTGTCGTCTCAATTTGGAGTTATTGCAAGTTCCCTTGGCGTTGATCATGGCGAAGGCGGATCTAGAGGCGGGATTAGCGGCCTTTGATCAGCATTACTACAGAACCTATGAGGGCTTGATCCTCAAACGCCTCGGTTTAACAACGCTCATGGGGGACTTAACCACCGATTTATTAAAAGTCACCCTCGGAACTTTGATCCAAACCCAAGCCGGTTATGGGGAATTTTTCGCCACGCTGACCCGCTGTTTTGATCCAGCTTGGCGGGGAGATGGGGGGTTAATTCGTGAGGTGATGGCTTTGGGGGAACCTTGGCAGGATTGGGCGATGCTCTATCATCAAGCCCTGAATGAACTTGCCCCGGAAGCGATGGCGACGGTTGCGGCCCAATTAACGGCAGCGAATCCGCAAACAGTGCTATTACGGCCCGTGATTGAATCGGTTTGGGAGGCGATCGCCCAAGAGGATAATTGGCAACCCTTTCAGGATTTAGTTGCCCAACTCCAACGGTAAAACTGTTTACCAAAATTCATGGGTCTAAAGCCCCGTCCTGACTTCGACAAGCTCAGTCACCATCCAGGACGGCTTTTTAGGGTTTATGATTAGCATAGCGGATAGGGTAATCAACCGCTTTAAAAACCCGATGCTACCTAACTCGTAGCGACTGAACCTTGGCAATTGAATCTATGGGGTTCTACTTCATTGTTCTAGACCTCCCTGCAAGTAGATAAAAGATTCACAGAAGACGAATCAGTTTTTGGCAAATATTGCTGCCAATCCAAACAAACTTTGGAGCAATCCAACTACGGTGGGGCACACCGAAAGTAACGCTTGGGGAGAGAACCACCTCTATGTAGGACTTCGCAAGGAATCCTAGGTAAGTGGACTCGGTGAGCCAAGAATCCCCGTGCCTTTAGGCCGGGGAGTGTCAATCCCAAAAACCCCCCTGAAACAGAGGCATACTCACCCCCCTTTTAAGGGGGTCGGCGCAGCCAGGGGAATCCCATACCAGCATTAGGCGCAAAAATTATTACAAAACATTACAAGAATTGTTAAGCTGCTTTGCAACTTGGGAGCGATCGCCCCCCACCCGTCCCCAGCCATAAAAACTCCGTGATAGGATCCCCTCAACTAACCAGACTGTTATCACGCTAGAGGAGAAAGACCTTGGTACTTAGGGTTGCTGTTGTTGGATCGGGCCCGGCAGGATCTTCGGCCGCTGAGACATTAGCCAAAGCAGGCATTGAAACGTATTTATTTGAGCGGAAGCTAGACAACGCAAAACCTTGTGGTGGGGCAATTCCGCTCTGTATGGTCAGTGAATTTGATCTTCCCCCGGAAATCATTGATCGCCGGGTGCGGAAGATGAAAATGATCTCCCCTTCTAACATTGAGGTCAACATTGGCCACACGCTCAAGGATGATGAATATATCGGGATGTGCCGTCGGGAAGTCCTCGATGGCTTTTTGCGCGATCGCGCCGCCTCCTTAGGGGCTAACTTGATCAACGGTACGGTTTATCAGTTGGACATCCCCACGAGCGATCGCGATCCCTACACGCTCCACTATGCCGACCATTCCAGCGGCAGCGCTACCGGGGAAATGAAAACCCTCAAGGTGGATCTCGTCATTGGGGCCGATGGGGCGAACTCCCGTGTAGCCAAGGCCATTGATGCCGGGGATTATAACTATGCGATCGCCTTCCAAGAGCGGATCCGGCTCCCGGCAGACAAAATGGCCTACTACAACGAATTGGCGGAAATGTACGTCGGTGACGATGTTTCCCCCGATTTCTACGCTTGGGTCTTCCCCAAATATGATCACGTTGCGGTGGGAACCGGCACGATGAAGATCAACAAAGCGAAGATCAAGCAACTACAAGCGGGCATTCGGGCTCGGGCCGCCAAACGGTTAGAAGGGGGCGAAATCATCAAGGTGGAAGCCCACCCCATCCCCGAACATCCCCGCCCCCGTCGCGTTGTCGGTCGCGTTGCCCTTGTGGGGGATGCTGCCGGAACGGTGACGAAATCCTCCGGGGAAGGGATCTATTTTGCCGCCAAATCTGCCCGGATGTGTGCAGAAACCATCGTCGCCACCAGCAACAATGGTCAACGCATCCCCACGGAAGCAGATTTAAAATCCTACATCAAGCAATGGGATAAGCAGTACGGCATGACCTATTTAGTGTTGGATCTGCTCCAACGGGTGTTTTACCGCACCGATGCCACCCGTGAGGCTTTTGTGGAAATGTGCGCCGATGAGGATGTGCAACGGCTCACCTTTGACAGCTACCTCTATAAAACGGTGGTTCCTGCCAACCCCCTGATCCAAATGAAGATCACGGCCAAAACCATCGGCAGTTTACTGCGGGGTAATGCTTTAGCGCCTTAGGCGATCGCCCTTTGGGATTGCACCACAACCGGCAGCAGGTTCAACCTCAGTAGGCGTTAGCCTGCTTACGGCTTGTTCACGAGTTAAACAAAACGATCTTAAAGTCCCTCTCCCGCTCTGGGAGAGGGATTTAGGGTGAGGGGATATCTTAAGTTATTACTGAACAAGCTGTACTCATGGATCGATTCCTGGCATGATCAAGGATTGGGATCAGCTATGATTGATGATGTGTCATCACACATTCAGTCTTAAAATTATGAGTTTAACTCCTGCGTTAATGAGCCGAATTACCCAAAATCCCGGTCAATGTGGGGGTCGTCCCTGTATTCGCGGGATGCGAATTCGAGTCACAGATATTTTAGAAATGTTAGCTGAAAATGTTGGTATTCCTGAAATTTTAGAAGATTTTCCAGATTTAGAACTGGCAGATATTCAAGCTTGTTTAGTCTTTGCCGCAAGACGTACTGATTTTCCTAGACTAAGCGCATGAAGATCTGGATTGATGCTCAACTTCCGCCGACATTGGCAGGGTGGTTGACAGAAACCTTTGGTTTAGATGCGAGTGCATTGCGAGATCTAGGCTTGCGGGATGCTCAAGATATCGAGATTTTTGGAGCGGCACGGTCTGAAGGGGTGGTAATTGTCACGAAAGACAGTGATTTTATTGACTTGGTATGTCGTTTAGGATCGCCTCCTCAAATTTTGTGGCTAACTTGTGGCAATGTCACTAATCGCAATTTGCGAAAATTGTTAATGGCAACTTTACCGAATGCGTTGGAGCAGTTGCAACAGGGAGAAATGATTGTGGAAATCACGAATGCGACTTAATTTTCTCTAACCGGCACTGGTCTCTTAAAGTTGGATAACTGGTTTTCAGTTGACTGAAGCCCTTGTACAGAAGACCTTTCAGAAGTCGTCCTACTTTAACAATCCAGTGCCCTAAATTTAAGTCGGACAAAATCTGCAAAATCTCCGGTTCTGGGATGCCAATTTCTGCTAATTTAGCAATCACTTTTGATAAATTAACCGTGCCAATTGTTGCATTTTCTATCAGGTCGGTTATTTGTTCGCTACCGCTTTCTTGATTGAGAAATGCGAGAATTGCAGAGGCATCCATGATGACATTACTCATGGATTGATTCCTGGCGGCGTTCTTGCATCAGTTCTTTTGCTAGGGGGCGATTTTTAGCATAGTGTTTCACTAGGGTTTGAGCGCGGGTGAGGGGGTTGAGGGACTGAGTGGAGAGGGAGGAAGAACTTTGCTGTTGATTGAGGATTTTGAAATGTTCGATCATTGTGTGGATTTGCTGGATTTGTGCTGGGGTGAGTCCGGTGAGATCAATGGTTTTGTGCATTTTTGGGCTGGGGGCTAGGGTTTGCTGATATTTGAGCGGTTTCGGATGTTGAAATTTCCTCTAAACAATTTGGAATGGCGCAGATGCTATCTTTCTAGATTTTGCAGCCATTGTAGAAGGGTTGTGATGAGATTGGGGTCGGTGGTGAGGAATTGCGGTAATCGGCACTCAGGGAGGGGTTGACCTACAACCACGGTAATAAATGAAGAAGTCTGAGTTTTTAATTTTCTGCTGGCATAATGAGTGAGATTGCTTGATTTCTGTGTTTTCGATAGATTGTAAAATCACTATCTAGGGTAATAATTTGGCTATCTTCATACATTTCACTCATTCTGACTAAACAGGCATCAGCTAACGACATAGGAACTGAAATATAGCGTTGTATGAGAATCTCTATCGCTTCTATTTCTTCATTTACACAAAAAGGAATAGCGATATGTCCCTGCTTAATTAATTTTAAAATTGTTGCTTGTCCTTGATGAATTCTTCGAGCAAGAAAACAGGCTTCTGTGATTACAGCTTCATTGGTAATAACGGGAGCAGTGATTTTTGAAAATTGGTTAACAGCCCAATCATGAAGTTTATCTTTTGGCAAGAGAAAAGCAATTAAAACTCCAGTGTCTACAATGATTTTTAGACTCATTTTTGACCTAATTTTTCTAAATATTGAGGATTGTGGGACAGATCTTCTAAGTCACTATCAAGACAGCCGATAAATTCTTTAGCTGCTTCTGCAAATGAAATTTTGGTGGATTCTATGGTTTGAGGTGCTTTTTGCTGTTGGCTGGATTGGTATTCTAGGAATTCTACGAATTCAATTATTTTGAGCCATTGCTCAGGGGGCAGTTTTTGGATTTTCTGGATGGTTATTTCTAAGTTGAGCATTGTTCTGGATATGCAAGGGGATGATTTTGATTTTAACAATATTGGAATAGGTTGTGTGAGTTCATATTGAATGCCTCTCTATCGTTCCAGGTTTTGCAACCATTGGAGGATATTGGCGATGAGATCGGGGTCGTTTTCTAGGAATTGGGGGAGTCGGCACTCAGGGAGGGGTTGGGGGAGAATTACGGCGATGGGGGGATGGCTGAATCGGGCGAGTTGATTGAGGACGGTGGGATCTAGGCCTTGGGGGGGTGGATCGGTGGGGGCTTCGTAGAGGATGAGGGCGATTTTTGCGGTGCTGAGTTCGTCTTCGCAGTAGGCTTGGAGTTGGGCGATGGTGTGGGGTTTGTTGTTGATGGGGGGGCAGTTTGCTTTTTTGAGGGCGGTGTAGATTTGCAGGGCGGGGTTGGTGGGGTCGCTGAAGCGGCTGCCGTCGATGCAGATGGGTTGGTTGTTGGGGGGGTGATGGGCGGATTGGAGGGCTTGGTTAAGGCTTTGGGGGAGGAGGGCTAGGTTGTGGTGTTGGGTGAAGGGGGTGGGGGCTGTTGGGGTGGTGGGGGGATTGTGCCAGGCTTGGTAAAAGTCGGGATAGGGGAGGTTTTCGACACAGTTCCAAAGGACTTGGTAGGATGTCTCGAATTGGTCAAAGTTGTTTTGGTAAACTTCATCGTTGAGGCAGTCTTTTAAGGCGGTAACAACTCCCGCATATTGTTGGCCTGTGGTGAGGGTTTTCCCTAAACTCTCTGCCGCCTGCCTATGGATATATTTTTTCTCAGTAGTGCGGATAACTTGGAGCAACCCAGCAATAGCATCGGGGCTTCCTGGGTCGATTTTCTCTAAACTCTTAGCCACCTGCTCATATGGACGCAAATCAAAGATAGTACCGCATTCCCAATTACGGATATATGCATCCTCAATGCTGCGGATAATTTGGAGCAATCCATCGATGGTATTAGGGTTTCCTGGGTCGATTCTTCCTAAACTCTCTGCCGCCTGCCTACGGATATATTCTTTCTCAGCAGTGCGGATAATTTGGAGCAGCCCAGCGATCCCATCAAGATTTCCTTGTCCGATTTTCTCTAAACTCTCTACCGCCTGCCTACAGGTATCTTCATTCTCAGCAGTGCGGATAATTTGGAGCAATCCATCGATGGTATTAGGGTTTCCTGGGTCGATTTTTCCTAAACTCTCTGCCGCCTGCCTACGGATATATTCTTTCTCAGTAGTGCGGATAATTTGGAGCAGCCCAGCGATCCCATCGAGATTTCCTTTTCCGATTTTCTCTAAAGTCTCTGCCGCCTGCCTACAGATATATTCTTTCTCAGCAGTGCGGATAATTTGGAGCAACCCAGCGATCACATCGGGATTTCCTGGGTCGATTTTCTCTAAACTCCTTATCGCCGATAAATGGGCATACACATCTTTAGTAGTACACATAACTTGTAGCAACCCAGCGATCGCATCAGGATTTCCTTGTCCGATTTCCCCTAAACTCCTTATCGCCGATAAATGGGTATACACACATTTAGTAGTACACATAACCTTTAGTAATCCAGCGATCACATGGGGATTTCCTGGGTCGATTTTCCCTAAACTCTTTGCCGCCTGCATACGGGTATCTTCATCCTCAGTTGTGCGGATGACTTGGAGCAACGCAGCAATCACATCGGGATTTCCTTGTCCGATTTCGCCTAAACTCTCCGCCGCCTGCCTACAGATATATTCTTTCTCAGCAGTGCGGATAATTTGGAGCAACACAGCAATCACATGGGGATTTCCTGGGTCAATTTTCCCTAAACTCTTTGCCGCTTGCATACGGGTATCTTCATCCTCAGTCGTGCGGATGACTTGGAGTAACGCAGGAATCACATCGGGATTTCCTGGGTCGATTTTCTCTAAACTCTCTGCTGCCTGCATACGAGTATCTTTATCCTCAGTCGTGCGGATAATTTGGAGCAACCCAGCGATCACATCGGGATTTCCTTGTCCAATTTCCCCTAAACTCTCTGCTGCCTGCATACGGGTATCTTTATCCTCAGTCGTGCGGATAATTTGGAGCAACCCAGCGATGGCATCGGGATTTCCTTGTCCAATTTCCCCTAAACTCTCTGCCGCCTGCATACGGGTATCTTGATCTTGGCAATGGTGAAGAATATCAATTAATGCGGAAATGGCCAGGGGTCGATTAGTTTCTGATATCACCTTTCTCGCACCCTCTGCGATTGCGTTTAAAAAAGTTCGCCATTCTTGTTTTTCAGTATTGAAATAACCAAATTCCCACGTCACCAACTGCTTAACAATCTCATCCGCTAGAGAGCAAGCCTTAAACTCATTAATTGCCGCAGACGCTAGAAAATAGGCTTGATATCCATAAAAATCTTTGACCCCATCCTTAAACTCAACCAACGCCTGAATAAACTCCTCCTTCTCCTCATCCCCAACATTCCCACGCCCCAACCACAACAAAATCACCTGCTTCCACTGCTTCTCAAAAATCCGATACCGCTTCCCTGCCACCGGACAATCAACATGATTCCTCGGTAGAAAATAATCCCAATCCTCCACCGCCAACGCCGCAAAATACTCCTGAAACGTCGCATGATAAAAGGCAAAAATACTATCCCCACGCCCATCCCGACCCACCCGATTCAGCCACCCCAACCGCAACGCCAAATAACCCAACGATGTCTCATCCAACTCCTCCCCCAAAAACTCCTCCACCAAAGCCTGAGATAACCGAAACCGCTCCCCTGGTAAATCCAGCGCCGCCTTCGCCAATTCCCCCAATTGCCGATTCAAATCCCGCTTCACATTCGTAATCGTCGTACCACAACGTCTAGCATAGTCGCGCAACTCCTTCAAATTCCGATTCCACTCATACACCTTGCGCAAATAACGAGCATACAAATCCGCCTGAGTATCCGGCAAAGATGACCCATCCCAAGTCATACAAAGCAACGTCAAACGCAAAGGATTACGCACCAAATCAAGAAGCTGTTCCCGTCCCGGTTCATGGAGGGCCGCAATCAAAGCATCAGCAGAAGTTGAAGTCGTCATAACATTATGGTTTAAGAAATCAAGAAATAACCACTAAAACATCATTTATCGTCGCCGCACCGCATCTCCTCTTTCCAGCGCATCGGGTCAATCCCCTCTAATCCGTTGGCAGTGGCGAGATATTCCAATAACTCAGACATCCTCTGTCCCCGCGTCTTTTGAACTGAATCAGCATCATTCTCCAAAACCGTAACATAAACCTGTAACCGTTCATTGCCAAAATGGGGAAGATCATCAATCCACTCTAAACGCCCATCTTGCAAAAAAGCCTTAAACGTCCTTAACATTCTGATTTGCTCCTGTTGATATCGTTGAAACTTAATTCAGTACACCCTTAACTTTACTCATCTATCGTCTAATGGTGGATGTCGCCCAATTTCGCAATCTGCGGCTCGAATGGTTACAATGCGTTCCCGGTTCAAGGCTAGTGCTGCAACCGTTGCCCGTCCAGTGGGGGTAATGCCAATAATTCGTAAACAATCGTCAGCCCAACGAAAATGAGCCAGCCACCTATCCTGTCTAGGATTAAACAAATTGACCTTTTGCTCTGATTCCGGATCAGTCGCATCTTGAGCGCGTCCTTTCCGACGATTGCAGTGAAAACAGGCCAGAGCCAAATTATTCAGATCGCTAGAACCCCCTTCAGCTAGAGGAACAATGTGATCGATTGTAAATTGCACATATTGCCACTGTTCCGAAGCATGACAATATTCACAAAGCCCCTTGGCGCGTTGCTTAACCGTTACTTGTGTCTGTTCAGAAATCCGAGGACGAGACATTTCAAATCTTTAAGCTTGCGAATTCGGTACAACTGCTAAATTCCGAATCGTGCGATTGACAAAACTTAGATAATCATCAATTTCCTCATAGGCATCTAACTCCTGCTCTTCTGACTCAGTTAACGCTTCAAATTGCTGTTTTTCCAACAACATCACAATTCGAGCCTGCACATTTGTCGATGCCCGAAAAATGGGGACACCGGATTCCAACTCAATGCGTACCGCCCCATCCAGCGGTAACGACTTCGGGAGATGATCGAGTGGAGGGAGATACGAATGAACTGGCATGACCGTAAAAAGTTCTGTTTTTCTAATTTTAATCACTCTCGGCAAAAAAACGCCGGATAAACATTTCCATCTGATCCACCTCAAAAGGTAAATTCCGATACACATCAAACCCCGATAAGGCATTTTGATCCGCTTCCCACACATTCACCCGACAGGTAATGATCACCCGTCCCGATTGCACCCACCCCTTCAATAATTGGTTAACATGGGGCCGCTCAATCCGAGCCACCATCTCATCCAACCCATCCATCAACAACCATAAATGCTCCTTCTGGTCTTGGAGCGATCGGATTGCCCCTTCAACCCCCGCCGGTTTCAGCCATTGCCCTTGTAGATAATCCACTAGCGTCGGTTCAGTAAATTCGGCCAACGGTATCCAAATCGGGATACCGAGATTTTCCCGCAAAATCCAATGGGCGATCGCCTCCAACCGCGTCGTTTTCCCCGACCCCGGCTCCCCAATAATCGCAATCCTTCGCCCCCGACTAATTTCACTATTGCCCCGACGCAACACCTCCTCAAAAAAAGCATCCTCACTAATCGGAGTCAAAACCTCCTGCAACTTTTCCCCCTGTTCCTGTTCATTAAAGGGAACCCGCTGAGATGGCTTGCGCTCAACGATCGCCAACGGCACATAAATATCCTCAAGCTTGGCCTCCATCCCCTGAGAACGGGTAAAAGGATTACTCCTGATCTGCTTTTGTACCGCAAGATTTTCACGACAAATCCCTTGCCAATCCGCCAACGTCAAAGATTGGGGATTGAGTAGATCAATCAGCCTTTGCACATTTTGATCGATGCGATGGATCATCCCGACCATATCCTGCATTGTCAACGCCATTTGCTCCTGCCCCGCCGCAAGCCCCAACAAACTGCTATTAATCAGGGGCAAATACTCCAACTCAAACGCCCGATAAGCCCGCTCATTAACCTTCAATTCCTCCACAAAATAGGCGTAAATTTGCGCAAATAACCGGGTTTTAATTTGCTCTTGATAATCCGTCGGCACATCAGCAATCCCCCGAAACACTGCCGTGATTAGCTTCGCTTCCAACAGTTCAAACCCCGCCGACTCTCCATGGGATAACAACAACGCCTCAATTTCCGCCGTCGTTCCCAAAGGCGAGGCAATATCCGCCACATTCTGAGCCTTTTGTACCTGCTGGATCTCCCCTTGCCACCGCTGAATCTGTTGGTCGATTTGACCCGGCGTATAGAGTCGAAAAGACTGCATCTTACCCTCCCGATACTCCTGAGCAATGGCAATCAGAGCCTGCAAGTAAGCAATCTTGATCGCCTTCTGGAGATCATGGTTCATCGGCTGCGATCGCTTCTGAATTTTTCGCAAGAGCTGCGGTGCGTCAATCGGCCCCGTAACCACATTGATCAGCACCGGCAAGAGAATCATCGATACAGGCTCAATCATCAAAACTCCTCTCTTCTCGGTTAAATTTTTTCAAACCAAGCCGTATCAATTTCTACCGACTCAATCATTGTAATTTTAACCCCCAATTGCAATGCCTTTAGCCGTTCAATTAATTCCTCCCCATCGATTAAATCAATCGGTGGCGCACCATCGCGGGTAGCTTCCTTCAAAGCATCTCGCGTAAATGTACCCGTCGTGACAAATAGCCCTTTATCAGTACGACCTTGCATCGCTCCCCGAAAATCGCGGATCTGACCTGCTGTGACTGAACCTTGATAGCGCTTACATTGGAAAAGTACATGAAAACTCAAGAAACCATTAATCCGCGCAATCCCTACCCCATCAATACCCCCATCCCCAGATTTGCCGGTGATTTGTACTTGAATAAAACCTGATTCCCGCAGTAGACGTTGCACCAAACGTTCAAATGCGGCAGGCTCAAGGGCTAACAGCATTTTGTGTAACTGCTCCTGCCATTCCAGTTGCTCTATGCTTTCCTCTATCGTTTCTAGGATTGAATTGGAATCATCAATTTTATTTTTGTTGGCTTCTCGAACAGCTTTGACAATTTTTTTGGGGTCAAGATCCGCAAAATCATCAGTCATCGACAATAACGACCACACTCCCCTTGCTGAATTTTCGACAATTCCATATTTTTTTAAATAGGTGCGACTCCAAGCAAGACGATACTCAATTTCACTGCTAGAGTTTTTGCCATGGGGAATTTCCAAAACTTGATCCGGCAGGTTGAGAATTTGCACCACCTGCTCATAAATTTCCTGAACTGTGCCGGAACCGCCCAGATTTTTTAATGCTTGGACTGTGGGGAGCAGCATGAGGTCAAAGGTGGGGATAGAAGAGGGCGATCGCCTATTGCTCATAATCATTAAAGATTAATTAGGAATTTGCTCAATCAGATTGTGTAAAGTTTTAGGGGGTGTGGGGGCGAAAAATTTTTCGCCCCCACACCGATCAAGGATACAACTGGATTTCAGATACATTGAGTAGCCTTGGAACAATTTTTAAGCCATAAACGCCCCATGTTCTGGTGAGGCTAACCCCGCCTGTAGCGTTGCCAACACAGCAGCGAGATTATTGGCCAACAGTTCTGGCCGGTTCAGCCATAAACCGGGAAAGATGCGACTGCGTAAAATGCCCTGTTCATCGGCGGCAAGGGGTTGATAAATCCCCTCCTCCAAACTAAACCAATTCAATTCCTGTTCAAAAATCTGCCAAACGAGATATTCCTGTACACCATTGCGCTGATAAACCCGCTGCTTCGCCCCCAAATCCAGCGCCCCACTACTGGCGGCAATTTCTACCACCAACTCCGGTGCGCCTTGAATATAGCCCTCTGGGGTGAGTTGAGAACCTCGCCCCGGTATCAATAACACTCCATCGGGTTGGAACTCATTTTCACCATCCAACCGCACCGTTGGCTCAATGCCGATTGCTGTGGGGGGCGTGGCGACTTTATACGTCCAGAGCAAACCGATTAAATCGGCGTGGGGTTGGGCATGGGCGGTAAACCGGAGGGGTGAGGCCATATAAACAATTCCTTCAATGAGTTCAGCTTTTTGATGATTGGGCATGGCGGTATAACGGCGCTCAAACTCGCGGTAACTGAGGCGATCGCCATTTTCTAAAGGAGGATGGGCCTGCGGGTGAAGTTGCATAGGATCAACCGAAGAAAAGAGGAAAACACTTTGATTATAAAGAGCCATTGCAGCGGCCAACGCCCCCCAAATACCAAGGAATCCCATCCATGGGGTAGGATCGCCAAAATACCCTTAACTGTTCATTTCCCCGATGCCCGCTGATTCTGACGCTGAGTTATCCCCTGCTACGCCTGATCCCATGCCTGAGGCAAAACCGTCGGCTCCAGTCAGCCCTGACAAAATCAAGCCTCAAAATATCATCAAGCCTGATCCCGCGTCTGAGGCAAAACTGCCGACTCCAGAGCCAGAACCGGCCCCGGCTGATCCACCCAAGCCCACCCAGGCGATCGCCCTCAAAAATCCCCAAGCCCAAGTCCGCCTTAGCCGTAAAGATACCGTGGTGCAGGTGTGGCTCCCTGACCCGGATCAAACCCCTACCCACTGGCTGGAAATTTGGGATCGCCTTAAACAGCGGTTAAGTACCGGGGAACGGTTTTGGCAGGCGGGGACGGTGGCCCATTTGTTGGCGGGGAAACATTTGCTTGATGGGCGACAGTTGCAGGCGATCGCCGAAGCCCTCGCCCAAGCTCAGTTAGATCTCCGCACCGTGGCTACCTGTCGCCGTCAAACTGCTGTGGTGGCAGCGGGGGCGGGCTATTCCGTGGAGCAAACTTTACCCCAAACCACGGCAACAGCCCCCGTGGCGGGATCGGCGGAAACCTGGGCCGAACCCCTTTATTTAAAATCGACGGTGCGATCGGGCATTGAGGTCAGCCATCCGGGGACGGTGGTGGTGTTTGGGGATACGAATCCCGGTAGTGAAATTATTGCGACGGGGGATATTCTCGTTGTGGGGCGACTGCGGGGCATTGCCCATGCTGGGGCGGAGGGGAATCGCGCCTGTCAGATTTTTGCCCTCAAGATGGAGGCGGTACAGTTGCGGATTGCCGAGGCGATCGCCCGTCCCCCCGCCACCCCCATTGATCAGCTTTATCCCGAAATTGCCTACATCACCACCGGAGGCATTCGTTTAGCCCCTGCTCCCAACTTCTTTAAAACCCATTCTTTTTCTATGGCTACCGAAAGTTGGGTAGAATCTCCCTGAGGTCATCCGCAAGGATTGAAGCAATCGCCGTGGGTATTACCCCCCGTTATCACACTTTTAATGGCTGATGGGCTAATTTTGAAACCGTTATGACTCGAATTATCGTTGTCACCTCTGGGAAGGGGGGTGTGGGCAAAACCACCACCACCGCAAACCTGGGCACAGCCCTGGCAAAACGGGGCCATAAAGTTGCCCTCGTAGATGCGGATTTTGGCCTGCGCAATCTGGACTTACTGTTAGGTTTGGAGAATCGGGTGGTCTATACCGCTGTGGAGGCGATCGCCGGAGAATGTCGTTTAGAGCAGGCGTTAGTTAAAGATAAACGCCAGCCCACCCTTGCCCTCTTGCCTGCGGCCCAAAACCGCAACAAAGAGGCCGTCACGCCGGAGCAGATGAAAAAGCTCGTCCTGGCGCTGCAAAAAGCCTTTGACTATATCATTGTCGATTGTCCGGCGGGCATTGAGTTGGGGTTCCGGAATGCGATCGCCGCCGCCAAGGAAGCGATTATCGTCACCACGCCGGAAGTCACGGCGGTACGGGATGCCGATCGGGTGATTGGCTTATTGGAAGCCAACGATATTCGCAACATTCGGCTGATTATCAATCGCATTCGCCCGGAAATGGTGGAAATGCAAGACATGATGAGCGTCGATGATGTCTTAGAGATTCTCGCCATCCCCCTGTTGGGGGTGATTCCCGATGATGAGCGGATCATCACCGCCAGTAATCGCGGTGAACCCATTGCCCTCAGCCAAGAGCGTTCCTTGCCGGCGATCGCCTTTAGCAACATCGCCCGCCGCCTCGATGGGGAGGAAGTCCCCTTTTTAGATCTGATGGCGGCCCATAACACGCTGCTGAACCGGATTCGTCGCTTTTTTCGCAATTAATTCACGCGAGGTGAAAGTTCATTGTGTTGATGGTTAAACCCCTTTGGGATCAGCTAAATCGGCTTTTGGATCAATTGTTTCACCGTCCCTCGGTGGATAGTCGCAGTGCCGCCAAGCAACGGTTAAAGCTCGTGATTGCCCACGATCGCGCCGGTCTCAGTCCGGAAATGCTCGAAGCAATGCGCCAGGAAATTCTCGCCGTCCTTTCCCGCTATGTGGATATTGATTCCGCTGAATCAGAATTTGCCCTCACCAGCGATTCCCGCACCACGTCCCTCGTGGCCAATTTACCGATTCGGCGGGTGCGGTCAATGGTGCTAACGGAGGAGGGGGAAATTGGAGAGGGGGCGATCGCTGAGGATCTAGACGAGAATTTAAACCTGGAATTAGGGGAAATAACAGCTACGCTGGAGGAGGATGAGGAGCTGATCAGCGAGGCTGAGGCATCCGCAACGGTTGCAGCGGAACCAGATCCCACCCCTGAGCCACCCACCCCGGAACCAGAAGCAACCTCGGAACCAACGGCCCCAGAAGCCGCCCCCGCTGCACCGGATACAGAACCGGAACCACCCACCGCTGGAGAGCCGACCCCAGATCCCCCCCCGAAAGATCCCTATCCCACAACCCCAGAGCCACCGTTAACGCCCTAGGCGTGTGGGGGGCGATCGCCCTTGTAGCCAGAGGGACGGGGCTATAATTGGGCTGTGCGTTCCCCAGTGTTTTGATGAGTCAGCAACCCACCCACGGCCCCCACAATCTGCATCCACTGGCTACACTGTCGGAGGCGGATAGCCAGGGGGATAATCTGGAAAAGATTTACGATCGCCTCGGCATTACGCCTCAACAATTGGCTGAGTTTTGCCAAAGGTGGCAGATTGTGGAATTAGCGGTTTTTGGCTCAATTTTGCGCGATGACTTTCGGGTGAATGGGGATGATCCCAGTGATATTGATTTGCTGTTCACCTATGGTAAAAATGCCTATAAAAATTTAATTCTTCAAGTACGGATGACCTTTGAACTCAAAGAATTGTTAGATCGAGGCGTAGATCTGGTGAGTAAGACTGCGATCATGACTGAGCCAAACTATATCCGTCGCCAAAACATTTTAGCGTCTGCCAGAGTCATTTATGTTGAAAGATAGAGAATCCATGCTAGACATTATTGAAGCGGTGAAGAAAATTCTGGCTTATACAGCAGAAGTAACGTTCACAGAATTTCAGATGAATGATGAAAAGCAAGATGCTGTTTTGAGACGTATTCTCGTGATTGGTGAAGCAACGAAACGATTATCGCCGGAGTTCAAGCAACTCTATCCAGATATTCCTTGGCGAGATATTGCTGGTATCCGCGATATCATTGTACACGATTACAATCGGGTCGATGTTGAAACGATTTGGGATGTTGTGAAAAATGATTTACCTGACCTGTTGACATTTTTAACTTCACTGGATAAATAATGTTTATGTCACAACAACCCACCCACGGCCCCCACAATCTACATCCACTGGCTACGCTGTCGGAGCAAGATAGCCAAGGGGGTAATCTGGAGAAGATTGGCGATCGCCTCGGAATTACGCCTCAGCGATCGCCCCTATTTTTTCCACGATAAGCCTGAATCGGATTGAATTTCTGCGGTGAGGATGGCTTCTGCTTCGGTGGCTAGTTCGGCACTACCGTCATATAGACCACTGAGAAAGTTGATCATTTCTGCTTAATCACCTGGTTTTTTGACTTCACAATTGGTTTGCTTTCTGGCATTTTTAATGAATTTCTCATCAAATGTAATGTGTAGAATTGCTCGCAGTTTTGACTTTGGGCTAGATGCAAGGCATCGTCAAAATCCAAGCCATTTTCATGCCAGAGCAGGGCTTGATGAATTAACATTGGGTCGCTTAAATAAACATTGGGGAGTCCCAAAAGTTTTCGTAATGCTGAACAGATTTGATTGGGCTTGAACTGATAGGCAAATCTCAGCACCCATTCGGTTTCTAGGATAACGGTGTTGGCAATGAAGATTTCGGGGTTTTGAAAAAGTTCTAGGCTTTTTTGATATTGGGCTTGATCGTCTTGGGTCAAAAGCCGAACTACAATATTGGTATCAATGCTAATCATGCCATTGTTCCTGAATACCTTGGCTAATGGCTGCTTCTATTTCTTCTAGGGTTTTGGGGGAGGTTTGAACCCGTAAACATCCGGCTACTTCGTTTAATGTGGTGGGAGGAAAGGGGGGTTTGGGTTGTAAAATTCCTTTGCCTGTGTCGGTCAAGATGATTTCTGTCCCGATTTCTAAGTGATAGTTTTTGCACATTTCTGGAGGAAGGATAATTTGTCCGGTTTCGGAGATTTTGGTAATTTTCATGGGTGAATGTGTTCGGATTTTTTGGTGATTCTAACAAATTTAGAGGTTGCTTGCGCCCCACGATGGTCTAGAAATCGGGTTGCTGGGGGTTGCCGGTTTTTCCCGAAGCTGATCTAACCCGGTTGCAGATTTTCAAATATTCAATGATTCTAGGTCTCGATAGCCATTAATGATGCGAACAATATCTATGCCGTCAGGCCGTGGAAGGTAAAAGATGATGTAATTTTCCACAATCAAACCTCGCAGGTTTGCTTTGATGTGACTGTAGTTTTTGCCCATGTTGGGAAATTGAGCAAACTGACGGCACTTATCCCGAACTTTTTCAAAAAATCTAATCGCTACGTCTGGGTTTATGGCCGACAGGGATGCACAAATTTCGTCTAGGTCGGCTAGGGCAGCATCTGAGAATGAATAATTTCCCATCAGGAATCTTCAGTTTGTTGCTGTAAGCGGTTCAGCAGTCGATTAAATACAAGTTCTCCCTCTGTAACTTTTCCTTGTTGAATTTGGCTTTCCCCGATTTCGATTTGCTGGCGCAGTTCGGCTAGATATTGTTCTCTTTTATCTAAGAGTTCCAAGGCGGCTAATATCAGTTCATCTGCTGACTGGTAGCCTCCCCGATTTAATTGATGGGCAATCCGTTGTTCAATTTCTGGTGTCAGGGATAAACTCATGGTGGCTCAAATTGAGGAATTGGGTTATGGATTTGATGGGTGTAGGGGCGTTGGCGTAAGCCTGCCGGAGGCACAAAAGTTTTTCGCCTTTACTGGGTAAAAAGTCTTCTTGTTGTTTGTTTAAGGGGATTTGCATCTCTCCAGACAGTTGTTTTCTCGCCATTATAGCTGTCGGGTCGGTGATTCGGAGGGAGGGAACGCTTGCGCCCCACGATGGTCAAGCGGGTTGCTGGGGGTTGCCGGTTTTTCCCCAGGCTGATCTAACCCGGTTGCTCACAGCCCCTCCAACCGCAGAAAATGCACCCGCCCCAACCCATCCCCCGCCACCACTGTCACCCCATCCGGGGCAAGGGCACAAGCATTAAACTCTGCATCAGCGGTAAAACTGGCGATTTCCTCCCCCGTGGCTAAATTCCACAGTTTCAGGGTTTGATCCCACGATGCAGAAACGGCTCGTTTCCCGTCGGGGGCGATCGCCACTGCTCTTACCCAGTTACTATGCCCAGAGAGGGTAGCGAGTTCCCTCCCCTGCTCCAAATCCCACAGTTTCAGGGTTTTATCAGCCGATGCAGACACGGCTCGTTTCCCGTCGGGGGCGATCGCCACTGCATTTACCGAGTAACTATGCCCAGAGAGGGTAGCGAGTTCCCTCCCCTGCTCCAAATCCCACAGTTTCAGGGTTTTATCAACCGATGCAGACACCGCTCGTTTCCCGTCGGGGGCGATCGCCACTGCATTTACCACGTTACTATGCCCAGAGAGGGTAGCGAGTTCCCTCCCCTGCTCCAAATCCCACAGTTTCAGGGTTTTATCATCCGATGCAGACACCGCTCGTTTCCCGTCGGGGGCGATCGCCACTGCATTTACCACGTTACTATGCCCAGAGAGGGTAGCGAGTTCCCTCCCCTGCTCCAAATCCCACAGTTTCAGGGTTTTATCATCCGATGCAGACACGGCTCGTTTCCCGTCGGGGGCGATCGCCACTCCCCATACCGAGCTACTATGCCCAGAGAGGGTAGCGAGTTCCCTCCCCTGCTCCAAATCCCACAGTTTCAGGGTTTTATCATCCGATGCAGACACGGCTCGTTTCCCGTCGGGGGCGATCGCCACTGCTGTTACCCTGCTACTATGCCCAGAGAGGGTAGCGAGTTCCCTCCCCTGCTCCAAATCCCACAGTTTCAGGGTTTCATCATACGATGCAGACACGGCTCGTTTCCCGTCCGGGGCGATCGCCACTGCATTTACCAAGCTACTATGCCCAGAGAGGGTAGCGAGTTCCCTCCCCTGCTCCAAATCCCACAGTTTCAGGGTTTTATCAAACGATGCAGATACCGCTCGTTTCCCGTCGGGGGCGATCGCCACTGCATTTACCAAGCTACTATGCCCAGAGAGGGTAGCGAGTTCCCTCCCCTGCTCCAAATCCCACAGTTTCAGGGTTTTATCAAACGATGCAGATACCGCTCGTTTCCCGTCGGGGGCGATCGCCACTGCTCTTACCCAGTTACTATGCCCAGAGAGGGTAGCGAGTTCCCTCCCCTGCTCCAAATCCCACAGTTTCAGGGTGTTATCATCCGATGCAGACACCGCTCGTTTCCCGTCGGGGGCGATCGCCACTGCATTTACCGAGTAACTATGCCCAGAGAGGGTAGCGAGTTCCCTCCCCTGCTCCAAATCCCACAGTTTCAGGGTTTTATCCCCTGATCCAAATAGACTTCCTGAACCCGAAACCGCTCGTTTCCCGTCGGGGGAGATCGCCACTGCTGTTACCTCGCGACTATGCCCAGACAGGGTAGCGAGTTCCGTCATAGTCTCCAAATCCCACAGTTTCAGGGTTTGATCAAACGATGCAGACACGGCTCGTTTCCCGTCGGGGGAGATCGCCACTGCTGTTACCACGCTACTATGCCCAGACAGGGTAGCGAGTTCCCTCCCCTGCTCCAAATCCCACAGTTTCAGGGTGTTATCATCCGATGCAGACACCGCTCGTTTCCCGTCGGGGGCGATCGCCACTGCTAGTACCTCGCGACTATGCCCAGAGAGGGTAGCGAGTTCCCTCCCTTGCTCCAAATCCCACAGTTTCAGGGTTTCATCACCCGATGCAGACACGGCTCGTTTCCCGTCGGGGCTGATGGCTACGGCATTTACCCAGCCACTATGCCCGGTGAGGGTGCGAATCAGGGGGCCGCCGGGCGGGGTGAGGTTGGCGGTGAGGGGACGAAACCAGGAGTTTTCGCACCATTTTTTAGCCTGTTCGAGTAGATCAACGATTTCGGGCCGCTCAAAGGACAATAACCGCCCCAACAGTTGCCCCGCCAGTTTGGTTTTATCCTGCTCTAAAACATGAGCCGACAACCGCAACGCCCCCTGAATCAGCCTTAACCCCCCTTGCTCCCCTCCCAACCCCAACGCCAAATCAAAATCATTCAGCAGCGCAACAATCCCCACCGCCCCTAACTTCTGCTCCAAAAACCCAAAATCCGTCAGCCAAGCCCGCAACCGCTCCCCTTCCCCCGCATCTGCAAAATAACTCGGCTGGTGGCGCAACAAATGTAAACGCTTTTCCGCATCCTGCTCCCTCAACCATTGACCCAAAGCCGTGATCATAGCGGCGCTCCTTTACTGAAATTGTCAGCAATGCGGCGTTTAATATCCTCCAAATTCACCCCAGACTCCTCAGCCTCCTCCCGCAGAAAATCGCTAAACGACGCATGATAAATCGTGTAGCGCGTATCTCCCGCCACCGACTGTAACCGCAAAAACTGTTCCCACTCCCGCAAAATTGGCCGCAGTTGATATTCTGCCAACTCCGTCAACTCCGCCAACAACCGCCGCGACACCGCCTCCCGCACCAACGCCAACACATAAATCGTGCGCACCTTATCAATCGGGAACGGGTCAGCCAACATCCCCATCAATTCCCAATGCTTCTGATAATATGACCTCAACCCTAGCGGCAAACTCTCCAGACTTTCACTCTCATAAAGTCCCTTCTCAATATCATGCAAAACATAGCGCAAATACATGAAATTATTTTCACTACGAGCCACCAAATTCGTTAAAAATTGCTCCGATGTTAATTGCCGAGCTGTCACCCAACCCTGAATCTGAGGACTTCGCCCATAACGTTTTTCCGCATAATGCCGCGCATCTTTAGCACTTTCCGCCGGATACTGCATCAAATCAAACGAGACAAGATAGTCACTCGACGGCAACCTTAAAGACTGTGGACGCTTGCTCATAATGAAATAAACCTGATTCGGTAGAGCATCTGGCAAATACAGCAAATTACTCCCCTTCGTTTGCCCGGATGAATCCACCTCATCCAACGCATCCACCACCACCACCAACTTTTTACCCGGCCCCAGCTTCTTCGCCGCCTCTGCCAATAAATGCCCTAAAACATTGCCATCCTCTGTAGCCTGTTCCGGTAAACGGCCATCATTTAAATGAAAACTCTGAATCAGTTGAGTACAGATATTTCTGAGAAACTTTTCAGGGGTGACAATGCCCTGAGATTGAATATTAAAATGGGTTAAACATCCCCCTTTAAAAAGCTGCACCAATCGCGCCATAATCGCACTCTTGCCCACACCGGGATCAGCCTCAAGAACAAAATAGCCCTTCGGACTGTCTCGTAAAAAATCCTGAATCGCCTGAAATACAAAACGCCGCCCCACAAAATCCTGCGTTTTCTCCTCAATAATCGCGGCACAATCTTGAGGAATCGGCAAACGCGCCTGATTGGGTTCTAAATACTGCTGTAATAGCTCACGAATTTGCACCAACTCATCCCGCACCCCCGTTTCTAATTGCTGCAAAGCCCGACAAAGATCCTCATGAGTCGCCAACTTCGGTAAATAATCCCGAATCGCGTCAATTTTCGCCAACGTCGCCCCATGGAGATCAAACAACATCCCCACAAACGCCCGCCCGCCCTTGCTCGCATCATCCTTGAGGACTTGGCGCAGGTGTTTGTTAAAGTGAGCCGCTAATTCCGTCGTTAAAGCAGCGATAACATCCTGATAACTCTCTAAATCCGCCGGTAAAACCCTTTTCTCGCACCCCCGCTCAAACAACCAAATCACAACCTCCCGCCATTTATCATCCGGTAACACCGCATACTCATTAAACTGCTCCGGCTGTTGACCAAAAATTTGATGCAAGTGATCCTCTCGTAGCGTCTCAAACAGCTTCACCTCCTGATTCGCTTCCGCCCACTCCACCCAATACCCTTCGATGCAATCCGCAAAACGATCTAACACCCCCCGAATCTTCCGATACTGGGGTTGGGGTGCGACCTTTTCCGTCAACGCCCGCGCCACCGTCCGCCCCGCCGCCTTCGCAATATCCTCATTACGCAAGACATTGTGATCACCTTGAGGGCGTAACCGACCCCATAAAGCAGCCAAATTATTGGCAATCAGGCCATAGGTCACATTCGTACCCAACGCCAAAGCGGGGACGTTCATGGTGGCGATCGCCCCCAGCCCCAAAGCCGCCGTCACCCCCACCAACACCGCCTTACTATCTACCCAACTCGGCATCTTCACTCACCCAAACAACTCCCCCCATTCTAAACGCAAACCCCAGGGCGCAAACCCTGGGGCAACCTTTAGCAAAATCATCAATCTCCCTCTCCCACCCTTGGGGAGAGGGGCTGGGGGTGAGGGCCAAACCCCCACTAAGGGCGGGTTCTTTCCGCCCAAACGCGAGTCGGTAGACCCCAGATATAGATGAACCCTTCGGCAGCCTTGTGATCGAATTGATCCTCATCCGTATAGGTGGCCAGATCCGGAGAATAGATCGAAAGCTCAGAGCGACGGCCCACAACGCTAGCACTGCCTTTAAAGAGCTTGACCCGGACTACACCCGTCACCCGCGCCTGGGTTTGTTGGATGAAGGCATCTAGAGCCGTTTTGAGCGGACTATACCAAAGACCCTGATAGATCAGATTCGTGTAGGTTTGCTCAATCGTGTGCTTGTATTGCGTTACATCCGCCGTCAACGTCAGACTTTCTAAATCCCGGTGGGCTTGGACAAGCACCAACAGCGCAGGTGCTTCGTAGATTTCCCGCGACTTGATCCCTACTACCCGGTTTTCAATCATGTCAATGCGGCCAATGCCTTGATTGCCCACCCGCTCATTCAGTTCTGTGATCAACTCCACAGGGCCCAAAGCGCGACCGTCAAGACTGACGGGAATGCCTTGCTCAAAGCCAATTTCTACATAGTCCGGCTCGTTGGGGGTGTCGGCGATCGCCTTTGTCATCACAAACACCTCTTCCGGTGCTTCCGTCATCGGATCCTCTAGGGGGCCGGCTTCAATACTGCGGCCGAGGAGGTTGCGGTCAATACTAAAAGGAGAAGACTTTTTGACCGGAGAAGGAATGCCGAACTTTTCCCCGTAGGCGATGGTCGCTTCCCGACTCATGCCCCATTCCCGCGCTGGGGCGAGGACTTTTAATTTCGGATTCAGGGCGACAATCCCCACATCAAACCGCACTTGGTCGTTACCCTTCCCCGTACAACCATGGGCCACGGCATCGGCTCCGTATTTTTCCGCCGCTTCCACCAGCATCTTGGCAATCAGGGGCCGCGCTAGGGCCGTAGAGAGGGGATAGCGGGCCTCGTAGAGGGCATTGGCTTGGATGGCAGGAAAGGCATAATTGCGCACAAACTCCTCTTTGCCATCCACCACCAAGGATTCGATCGCCCCAGAATCGAGGGCTTTTTGTTGGATCGGGCCCAGTTCATCCCCCTGACCGAGGTCGGCGGCTAGGGTGATCACTTCTTTAACCCCCCACTCTTCTTTGAGATATGGAATACAAACGGAGGTGTCAACCCCCCCAGAATACGCAAGTACAACTCTATCGGCGCGACCCATGATTGTTCCCCCATGAGGATTTGATCAGAGGGTCATTTTACGCAAGGGCGATGGTAAAAGTCAAAAGCAATGGTCAGGAATCGCTCATGCTTGGGGTTTTTGGCGTTTTTAAGACGGTGGGAATTTGGTGGAGGATGGTCTGGGCGATCGCCCCCGGTTCATCCTCCGGCCCCGGTTGAATATGGAGGTCAGCCTGAGCATAGCGATCGCGCCTTGCGTTGTACAGTACCGTTAACTGAGACAGGCGATCGCCAGCGTTGAGCAACGGGCGGCTGACATCCTCCACCGCCGCCAACCGCTGGGCAATCACCGCCACGGGCGTATCGAGCCACACCACTAACCCCTGTTGGAGATAGCTCCAATTTTTCGGAGCCAAAACAATCCCCCCCCCAGTGGCAATCACACTCTGGGTATAGGCGCAGAGTTGCTCTAAAACTTGGCTTTCTAACGCCCGAAAGGCTGGCTCACCGTCAGTGGCAAAAATATCCGCAATACTTTGGCCCGCCACACTTTCAATCAGGCGATCGCTATCAAAAAAACGATACTGGAGCGATCGCGCCAACGCCTGACCCACCGTACTTTTCCCCGTTCCCATTAACCCGACGAGAAACACACTGATCCCCTGTAACATCCCTTAATGCTCTTGATACGAAATGAATTAAACAACTTATGGCTTGATTACGGGATGTATCGCCCTTGATACAAACCCCACAAGCGGCGCAAGAATTCGCTAGGGTACGAAAGAGAGGCAGAAAATCTAAAGAAAACATTAAATTTTGTGACCATTTTAGCCTCTTTGCCCCCAATGCCTATGGCATAATACCCCCATCGCATGAAATTGGTAGGTCTTTTATGACTCCCGTAATGCTACGTCAAATCTGGTCTTTGATCGAAGGTGCCCAAGCCACCACCATCCTCAGTCAAGATGATCCCAGCCTCGTGGAATGGCTCCTCAGTCAACTCCGTGAACAGCGATCGCTCGCCAGTGATGAAGTGGAAATAATCAGCCGCTACATCCAGGCCCGCACCCCCCTGATTCGGGAAATTGCCGCCACCCACTAGCCCATTGCCCATCCGTTTTGGACCATCGGGAAGGGGGGCGATCGCCCACCATCCCCCCAACAGTGCAAGCCAGATTAACCAAGCAGGCCATTGACTTTTGTAGCAAAATACACACCACAATTGCACAGAATAATCAAGTGTGTATACTAATTAACTAAATTCAATTCCTTCGTGGTGTGACGCTTATGACTGCCTTTAAAAAATTCAACAGCCTCAGTTTATCCCTCCTCCTGATGGGTAGCCTCGCTGCCTGTGCCACTCCCCCCGCCAGTGACAGCACCAGCGGAGAAGATAGCGCTCCCACCACCATCAGCAGCCGCCTCGATACCATAAAAGAGCGCGGCACATTAGTTTGTGGCGTGGATGGCGGGATTCCCGGTTTTAGTTTTGTGGATGAATCTGGTAACTATTCCGGCCTAGATGTTGATATTTGTAAGGCCGTCGCCGCCGCCGTCTTAGGCGATGTTGATGCCGTTGAATACCGTCGCCTCGACTCCACCGAACGCTTCACCGCCCTAGCCGGTGGCGAAGTCGATATGCTTTCGCGGAACACCACCTGGACTTTAAGCCGCGACACCTCCGTCGGGTTAGAATTTGCCCCCACCACCTTTTACGATGGTCAAGGCGTAATGGTACGAGCCGATAGCGGCATCACCACCCTCGAAGACTTTGCCGGTAAATCCATCTGCGTTGAATCCGGAACCACCACCGAACTCAACATCACCGACGGGATGCGCAAAGCCGGTGTTGACCCAGAAGTGAAAACCTTCCAACAGGCAGATCCGGCCTACGCCGCCTATGATGATGAACTCTGCGACGGCTTCACCTCCGATAAATCCCAACTCCTCGCCCGACGCACCACCCTCTCCACCCCTGAAGATCACATCATCTTAGACATCACCCTCTCTAAAGAACCCCTCGGCCCCACCACCATTAACAACGACTCCGCTTGGTTTGATGTCGTCAAATGGGTGACATACGGCCTGATCGAAGCCGAAGAATTAGGCATCACCTCCGAAAACGTCACAGAAATGCTGAAAAGCGAAGATCCCAACATCCGCCGTTTCTTAGGGGTTGAAGGGGAATTAGGTTCCGGTGCAGGGTTAGAAGATGACTTTATGGTCAAGGTCATTGAAGCGGTAGGAAACTATAGCGAAGTGTACGATCGCAACCTTGGTGCAGATTCCGAATTTAAACTTGAGCGCGGTCTTAACGCCCTCTGGAAAGATGGCGGCCTGCTTTACGCACCGCCTTTCCGTTAACACATCACCCCCCCGTTCGTCGTGAGGACTTCAGTCCGCTCCCTAGGTGATACACCTCGCAAACGCAGAATCACCCTCAACCATGGGTTAATCTGTACAAATTGGACGGGCATCGTCTCGCCTTGTCCCTGCTTAATCCTTTCCTAGGTTAACCATGACCACCCCCTCTGAGCATCAAATCCCCCTTTGGCGTGACGATCGCTTCTGGAAAATTGCCCTGCAAATTCTAGCGGTGATCATTGTCGTTTCTGTCGGCTGGTTGCTGATTTACAATCTCAGCGCCAATATGCAGCGGGCGGGGTTACGGTTTGGGTTTGATTTTTTAGGCAATCAGGCTTCTTTTTCCATTTTGGATAGTGTGGCCCCCTACGATGTGAATCGCACCTCCTACCGCAGTTTTTTCCCCTATGTTTCCACCGATAGCTATGGCCGGGTTTTGCAGGCAGGTTTAATCAATACCCTGGTGATGATGATTTCAGGGATTATCCTCACCACAATTGTGGGAACCATTGTCGGAATTCTACAATTTTCCGATAACTGGTTATTGCGCAAAGGCAGCCAATTTTATATTGAAATTATCCGCAATACACCTTTATTATTACAACTCTTTTTCTGGTATTCGGCGGTTTTTTCCCAATTACCTAAAGCAGAGGATCGGCTTAATCTTTTCGGCATCCTCTATGCCAGTAAGCGGGGTCTCTTTATGATTTGGCCCACGAATACGCCGTTACTCTGGATCAGTTTAGGGCTGTTGGTGGTGGGTAAAATCGGCTTTTTGATGTTGTGGAAATGGCGGACATTTGTAATGGTGGAGCGGGGTCAGTCGGGGCAGCCCCAATTGTATGGTTTAGGCGTTTTAGCGGTGGTTTTGCTGCTGATTTTCTGTTTCGGTTTGGGGTGGAAAGTGCCGGAAGAGATTGAGCCGGGAACATTCCAGCAGGGGTTACGGTTATCGTTGGAATTTTCCGCCTTATTGGTGGGGTTGGTGCTTTACACAGCGGCCTTTATTGCCGAGATTGTCCGGGCGGGGATTCAATCCGTGGCTAAAGGTCAATGGGAAGCGGCGCGGGCCTTGGGGCTACATTCTAATTTAACGATGCGGTTGGTGGTGTTTCCCCAAGCCTTGCGGGTGATTATTCCGCCGTTAAATAGTCAGTATCAAAACTTGGCGAAGAATTCCAGTTTAGGGGCGGCGATCGCCTATGCGGAACTCTACAATATAGCCAACACCACCTATAACCAATCGGGTCGCCCCATCGATGTGATGATCATCATCGCGATTGCCTATCTTTCGATTAATATGCTCATTTCCTTCGGGATGAACACCCTCAATCGTCTTGTCCAAATCAAAGAGCGTTAAAGCCACGGGTCAGCGGGAACATAATGAAAATTTTGATGATTTCTGCTCCCTTTCCCTATCCTCCCAGTCAGGGCGGCACGCAAGTTCGCACGTTTAACTTGCTCAAACAATTAAGTCGAGATCATGCGATTACCCTCGTTACCCAACGGAGCGGCCATGTTATCGATGCAGATATTGCCCAACTGCGGGAAGTTGTGGCGGAGTTGCAGGTATTCCCCCCACCCTCGCCCCCCTTGGGGGGGAAATGGCGCAAAGGATGGCGGTTTACTCAGGCTTGGCTTACGGGGGTTCCCGCCCATATTCGCAGCCAAATCTGCCCACAGATGCGGGCCTGGGTGGCAGAGCAGGCCCCCCGATTTGCGGTGATCACCGCTGAACATACGGTGAATGAGGTTTATTTACAACCCCAATGGCGCGATCGCGCTCGGGTCGTGGCCAATATCCACAGTTCTTTATCGGCAACAGTTGAGCAAATGCTAGCGGCGGGAACCAGTGATCAGGGGAGGCGCGATCGCCTCAACCTCCCCCTTCTCCGCCGTTATGAACAGAGCTACTGCCGCAAATTTTCCCATTTGGTTGTGACGACCCCAGAGGATCGCGCCCAATTCCAACGCCTTAGCGCCAATACACCGATCACCGTCATTCCCAATGGTGTTGATCTCGACCTCTTCCCCATGCGTACCCTTGATCCGGGGGGGGCGCAACTGGTGTTTATGGGCGCAATGGATAATCAGCCCAACATCGACGCAGCCCAATTCCTCTGCCGGGACATTCTGCCCCCCCTGCGGGCGCTTGTGCCCGATGTCACCGTGGCGTTAGTGGGGGCAAGGCCGGGGCCGGCGGTGGAGGCTCTGGGGGCATTGCCGGGGGTGACGGTGCGGGGAAAAGTGGCGGTCATGGCGGCAGCACTCCATGGGGCTACCCTTTGTGTGATTCCGATGCGCAGCGGGTTCGGGATTAAAAATAAAACCCTGGAGGCGTTGGCCGCAGGTGTGCCGGTGGTAGGGAGCGATCGCGCTCTCGAAGGTTTAAGCCTTGATCCTCAAGGGGCATTGCGGGCGAATACCGTTGGGGAATTTGTCGCCGCTATTGTGGCGCTTTTAGAAAATCCTAGCCAGCGCCAAGCTTTAGCCCAAGCGGGGCGGCAATATATTGAAACGCATTTCACTTGGCAGGCAGCAGCGGCCCGCTATGGAACGGTTTTGGCCGGTTCCATCCCTCCCGAATTGGGATAGCGTACATTTATTCTTACTGAGAATGTGGCACAATCGCCAGTACAGCCTTTAACGATTCCATCGGGAGATTGGCGTTAACCTGCTGAGGGAGTGGATTAAAGTCCACAGGACGAACGGTTTCCGGCAAGGCTGTTGCAGAATTTGGAAATTTGATCATGAAAATTGGCAGTTGGTATCAAGGGGCAAACCGTTGTACGTTTCGGGTTTGGGCTCCTGAGGGCGATCGCCTCGCGGTGCATCTCCTTGAACCAGAAAACCGCCTCATTCCCCTGACTGCAACGGAGCAAGGCTACTGGGAAACCACCGCTGAGAACGTCCCCCCCGGCACAAAATACGTTTATCAACTCAATGGCGACCTCGAACGGCCCGACCCCGCCGCCCATGCCCAGCCCGACGGCGTACATGGCCCCTCCCAAGTGGTAGATCACGCCTGGAATTGGCAAGATCAGGCTTGGCAGAACTATCCCTTGGCGGCATACATTATCTATGAACTCCATGTCGGCACATTCACCCCAGAAGGCACATTTACCGCCATCATTCCCCGGTTGAGCGATCTAAAAGCATTGGGGATCAACGCCCTTGAACTGATGCCCGTGGCGGCGTTCCCTGGTACGCGCAACTGGGGTTATGATGGCGTTTACCTTTACGGCGTGCAGGCTTCCTACGGTACACCCCAGGATTTAAAAACCTTGGTGGAAGCTTGCCATCGGGAAGGGATCGCCGTGATTCTCGATGTGGTTTATAACCATTTTGGCCCAGAGGGCAATTACCTTTGGCCCTACGGCCCCTATTTCACCGGCCAATACCGTACCCCTTGGGGCGATGCGGTCAATTATGACCAAGCCGATAGCAACGAGGTGCGGCAATTTTTTATCGAAAACGCCCGGTATTGGTTGGCAACCTACCATATCGATGCCCTGCGCCTCGATGCCATCCATGCCATTTATGACTTCAGTGCCCGGCCCTTTTTGCAGGAATTGGGGCAAGCGGTGGCGGCATTGAGTGAGGGGAGTTATCCCCGTTATTTAATGGCCGAGAGCGATTTAAATGATCTGCGGGTGTTGCGATCGCCCGACCTCGGCGGCTTTGGCCACCACAGCCAATGGTGCGATGATTTCCACCATGCCCTCCATACGCTGCTGACGGGGGAATCCTCCGGGTACTATCAAGATTTTGGCTCCGTCGCTGACCTGGCCACCAGTTATCGCCAAGGCTACGTTTACACCGGGCAATATTCCCCCCACCGTCGCCGCAACCATGGCAATCAGCCCAGGGGATGCAGCGGGGAAAATTTTGTCGTCTGTAGCCAGAACCATGATCAAATTGGCAACCGCTTGGGGGGCGATCGCCTCACCCAAACCCTCAATTTTGAGCAACTCAAACTCGCCGCCGCAGCGACCCTCCTTTCCCCCTTTATCCCCATGCTCTTCATGGGAGAAGAATACGGCGAAACCCGGCCCTTTCAGTATTTTGTCAGCCATAGCGATCCGGCGTTAATTGCCGGGGTACGTCAGGGCCGCCGGGAAGAATTTAAAGCCTTTGGTTGGCCCGAGGCGCAAATACCCGACCCCCAAGGCGAGGAGGTGTTTCAAGATTCGATCCTCAGTTGGGATTGGACAGATCCCCACCGGGCGGCCTTGCGATCGCTCTATCAAACCCTGATCCACCTCCGCCGCCATTGGCCCCCCCTGATCGATTTGCAACTAGAGGCCGTCACCGTCACCCCCTTGGCAACGGAAAAAACGCTGATTGTTGAACGGCCTGGACTGTGGTTCGCCCTCAACTTCAGCCCCAACCCCGTCCCGATCCCCGCCCCCGCCGGCCATTGGGAGCAAAAACTTGATACCGCATCCCCCCAATGGCATGGCCCTGGCTCCACCGCCCCCAACCGTTGCAGTCAAGGTACAGCGGTAGCCCTTGCCCCCCATGCCGCCATCCTCTATGGCAAAATTGATTAACCTGATCCATGTTTGCAAACCCTGGCATTTCCAGATAACTGCCCTCCCCATTTCCCAGATCACTGTTATCCTGACAGCAATTGTCATCAAAAATTACTAAACTTTTACCATCATGATGCACCTGCCCCTTGCCACCTATCGAATTCAATTCAATCCCCAATTTACGTTTAAACAAGCCAAAGCCATTGTTCCCTATTTAGCAGAATTGGGCATCAACTTTCTCTATGCTTCCCCCATCTTCAAAGCCCGCACCGGCAGCACCCACGGCTACGATGTGGCCGACCCCACCCAAATCAATCTAGAATTAGGGGGCAAAGAGCAGTTTGATGAACTGACTGTTAAATTACAAGAATTAAATATCAAATGGCTTCAGGATATTGTCCCTAACCACATGGCCTTTAGTAGCCAAAACAAAATGTTAATGGATGTTTTGGAAAATGGCAGTGATTCCCAATACAAAGACTATTTTGATATTGCTTGGGATCATCCCTATCAGGGCATTAATGGCAAGGTTTTGGCTCCATTTTTGGGAAAATTTTATGGTGATTGTCTCGAAAGTGGTGAATTGCAGTTACAGTATGATGAGCAAGGGTTTAGCGTTAATTATTATGATTTAAATTTTCCGATCCGTATTGAATCCTATACCAACGTCCTCGCTTATAATTTGGGGCAGCTACGGCAAAAACTCGGTCGCAAACATCCGGATTTTGTTAAGTTTCTCGGTGTGCTTTATGGTTTAAAATATATTCCCTCTGGGGAAGAAGGGGGCGAGCGGGATGACCAAATTGCCTTTATTAAAAGTATGCTCTGGGAACTTTGGACGGAAAACCCAGAAATTCATCAGTTTATTAAAAAAAACATCCAGTTTTTCAATGGCGTAGTCGGGAACCCAGAAAGTTTTAATGATTTAGAGGATTTGCTGGCGGAGCAGTTTTTTCGCTTGGCGTTTTGGAAGGTGGGTAATGAGGAATTAAATTATCGTCGTTTCTTTACGGTGAATGATCTCATTTCTTTGCGTATTGAAGATTGGAATGTGTTTGGAAATATCCATCAGTTAATTTTTGATCTGATTGAAGCGGGGCAAATTCACGGCCTCCGTATTGATCACATTGATGGTTTATTTGACCCCGCTACTTACCTATTTCGTCTCCGGGAACGGACAAAGCATACCTATCTAACCATTGAAAAAATTCTCGAAACTGAGGAGGAACTGCCCTTAAGTTGGCCGATTCAAGGCACAACGGGCTATGATTTTCTCAATTTCGTCAATGGCCTCTTTTGTCACCAAAGCCATGAGGCAACCCTAACGGAAATTTACGATCGCTTTATTGGCCAGTCGATCCAGTGCGATCGCCTCATTGATGAAAAGAAACGCTTGATTATCAGCAAGCATTTAGCGGGGGATATTGATAACCTTGCCCATTTTCTCAAACAGGTCTCCACCCGCTACCGCTACGCCAGTGATTTCACGCTCTATGGTTTAAAATCCGCATTGGTGGAGGTGATGGCCCTGTTCCCGGTCTATCGCACCTATATTAATAATGATGAAATCAGTGGCAGCGATCGCCACCATTTAGAGCAGGTTCTCGCCCAAGCCAAGGAAAATATTCCGGTGTTTCTCAATGAATTGACATTTATTGAAAAATTCCTACTGTTGGATTTTGATGATTACCTCAGTAATGAGGATCAACAGCAATGGTTGCATTTTGTGATGCGGTTGCAGCAGTTCACGGGCCCGCTGATGGCGAAGGGGGTAGAGGATACGGTGCTGTATATCTATAATCGCCTCATTTCCCTCAATGAGGTGGGGTCAAACCCGATCAAATTTGGGGTTTCTTTGGAGGAATTTCACCACCACAACCAGGGCAAATGTGCGAACTGGCCCCACACGATGAACGCGACGGCCACCCACGATACGAAACGAGGGGAAGATGTCCGCGCCCGGATTAATGTCCTGTCGGAAATTCCCCAGGAATGGGAAAAACACCTGCAACGGTGGCGATCGCTCAATGCCTCCCAAAAGGATTGCCTCCCTGAAACTGGGTTAGATGTGCCAGATCCCAATGATGAATATTTTCTCTATCAAACCCTGATCGGTACATTTCCCTTTACAAATCCTTTCACCGATCCCGATTATCCCCAATTTATCCAACGCATTCAGGACTACATCATTAAAGCGATTCGAGAAGCAAAGGTATACACCGCTTGGTTAAAACCCGATAGTGGCTATGAGGCGGGATTTACCCGATTTGCGGAGCGGATTCTCAAGGCGGATGCCAAGAATGAATTTTTAACAGAGTTTTGCCAGTTTCAAGCTAAAATTCAACATTATGGTATTTTTAATTCCCTTTCTCAGGTGTTGCTGAAAATGACTACGCCGGGGGTTCCGGATCTGTATCAGGGGACGGAGCTTTGGGATCTGAGTTTGGTGGATCCGGATAATCGGCGGCCCGTGGATTTTAAGCTGCGAGCCAAGCTATTAAAAGGGATTAAAAAGGCTTGGGAAAAAGATCCTTTAGATCTCCTCGCCCATTTGCTGGCAAAACCTGAAGATGGCCGGATCAAGCTGTTTTTGCTCTATCAACTGTTGCAGGCCCGCCGGGATTTTAGTGAAGTTTTTCAACGGGGGGATTATCAAAAGCTGACGGTGATCGGGAGTTTGCAGGATCATGTGGTGGCTTTTGCGCGGACTTGGGGGGATCATACGGCGATCGCCATTGCCCCCCGCTTTTTCACCACGATTGTTTCAGAAACCGAGGCTCCTTTAGGGGATCAGGTCTGGCATGAAACCCGCCTCTGTTTACCCCCCGGCTCCCCCACCCGTTGGCGCGACCGGATCACGGGTCAACAGCTTCTCAGTGCTGACACGATTTTCCTGCGGGATAGCCTGCGCCATTTCCCGGTAGCCCTGTTGGTGAATCAAGCCGATGATGTCAATTCCGATACGGCGGTGGTGAGCAGTAGCCACAGCCAAAAACCCAAAGGTTAACCTCAACTTTTCGGTTCTTCAAAAAATAGGGTGAAATTGGCTCAATTGAACCGACATTCCGCAGGTTGCTCAATCAATGGTGCGTCAGCCGTGACGCTGCTCTTGGGCATCATAGATTAATCGCTCTGACGCACCCTAAAATCGAATCGTAGGGTGCGTCAGACCGGATCAATGATGATGTTGAGGGTTGAATTGTGCCTGACGCACCGTTCACTAGCATAATTGGCCTTAACCTGCGGAATGTGAGATTGAATACCAAATCTGCGTAGGGGCGAAAGGTTTAATTTTTGCGCCCCTACAGGGTTTCAATTTTGCATCACATCAATTTATAGCAGTAGTCATACCAATTCTCCAAATTCGCAAGCCTAGAAACCGGGTTTCTTGCATCTCCTCATTCTTCCCTAACATCCTCATGAAACCCGGTTTCTGTTTATTCAGCCTTGGAGAATTGGTATAAGGCAACTAATTAAACCATCTTGAAAACTTTTTCCAAATAGATGCAACGGACTTTAACAGCTTATTCCACACTCTGTCAAACCTATTCCAGATGTTGTCATCAACAACTGGTCTTGTTGGCGCAGGATGGAGGGGCTTGTCGAGTTTATCCCAAGGGTCTTTTCTAGGTGATTGACTTTTATCAAGCTTATCCCAGACACTTGACGAACTGGTCTCTAGTTTACTCCACGGATCTGAAGTAGATACATTTACACTAGGTTTACGTGTAGGTTTACGTGTAGATTTTGCAAAAATGTCCCAGGTAGAATTATTTAGATTAATTAGTGTTGGTGCTGGAGTAGACAAGTTGGGTTTGATAGTGGAAAAATCCCAGGAAACTTGAGAACCTCCATAGGTATTAACCAAATCTTCTAATGGCTTAAGCGAGTGAATGTCTGATTTTCTACAAAATTTTTCAAGCTCCAGAGTGAAGTAAGTAACTTCAGATGAAAATTGCGCTGGCTGTGTAAGCTGTGCAAAGACAGGAGATGAGGACGGATGGGTTAAATCTGCTTTGGAAAAAAGTAGTCTTTCTTCTTTTTCTATACTTTTCCAAAGACTTGGCTTTTCTGAAATAACGAGTAATGATAAATAGATTATGAGTTCTGAAAAATAATCAGATTTATGACTAAGCTTGATTATTTTACCTCTGCTTGGATGCTGATAGCCATCTAATCCTTTAATTCTATCTTCTTCCTTACTTAGCGAGGGAATATACAGACTGTCATAGTCGATTAAACATATCTCTCCATTGTTTCGCATCATAATGTTTCCATGTTGTAAATCTCCATGAGAAATATTGTTCTTATGCAACGACTTCACCATATTTAAAAACTTATTTGCGAAGTCACGAATACAGATAGGATTATTAATATTATTAGATATAAAAGTCTTGAAACTTATACCATTAACCCATTCCATTCTAATGGTAGGAAATTTTTTACCATTTACTAGAATTCCTTGCTCATTATAAGAGAAATCTACAAAATAAGGCAACTTTATTTTCTTAAGATAGTCATCTATTGCCTTATAACGGATTTTAAGATCACCTAAGTCTTCTATCCAACATTTGAGGGCAAATTTTTGGGGATTTGTGGAATTTGTCTGAATTTCATAAACAATAGCTTTTCCCCCATTGTATGAACGCAAAAGATCAGGATTCTGGGTTTGCATTATTGGCTTGCCGTGCTTTAAGACCCTATCAAAAACGAATTTATCAAGGTTTCTGACAGCGGTATCATATTCACCCCTAAGTGGATATTTCTTCATTTTGTGATATACCCCACAAATCGAAATTTGTGCCAGTTTGGAAGTGACTTAAACTCTGATTTTTGAAATTTTGTATTTCTGTTTAATTGACCAAAAATATCTTCGGGTTTTTCACCAGGGAAGACCCGAAGATTCTTTGCAGATAGTATTTCAATTTCGTTGTTAGAGCAACTAGGACAGGGATTGATAATAGTTTTATGTGCATAAAGTTCTATTTGAAATTTAATCCATTTGTCTCCCTCCTCAAGAATTAATACTTCAGATGAGTTAACCAAGTTTATAAAAGGCTGTCTGAGTTCTTGATCAGAATAAATTACCGATCCTGCTAAAAATTGAGTGGGTCTAGCAATTGCATTAGAACTAGAGTTAGCTATTGTTTGTGTTGTTGATTGATTTAGTTTGTTACCAATTCTGCCTACCAAAAAGGATAAAAAATTTAGAAGAATCATCATGGTAACTAGAATGGCTAGAATGGCTCTTTGCTGTTTTAAGTAATTGACTTTTTTTGATAAGACTGAGATAGGGTCAGGTATAACATGTTCTCTGCCTTGACTCATTGCTGGCAAGCTAGAAAGCTTATGTTTAATTAAATTAAACCAGTTTTTTTTAGGGTTGGAATCGCTTGTATAGTCTGTTTTTTGATATGTTTTTGAGTTATTTTGAACTGATAAAGCAATCGATGAACCAGATGCCACAGAATTTATGCGTGATTGAGATATATTTTGAGGGGAAGAAAAACTGTAACTGAGAATCAATAATGTAACATCATCATTTTTCATCACTATAGTTTGATGTCTTGCCAATGCCACAAAACTTTCAAAATGTTGTTTTGACGAGATCTTCAACAAGGAAGGAAAAACATCTTGTTTCTGTTCAAGGCATTTGAGAAGATATTCTGAAAGAGCATCTGTTGCAAGAATGACAGAGGCATTATCAGATTGCTCAAGGCTTATGTCCAAGAAATTTGGCTGAAAATGATTGTCCTTTGGATAGCTTGCCAAATATTCTGGACGATCATTGAAATCTTCTGAATGCTTTAACGGATATGATTCTACCTTCCCGTTTCTGAAGATAAATAGACAGCTATCTCCCACAATGCAGGCTTTAATTTTATCTTCGTTAAATTGTAAGCCTATAAATGTAGAAGTTGCCGATTTCTTAGCAGTTAAGCCGTTGTAGCCTTCAATCCAAGTTGATTTACCTTGTGATTTAGCAGTTTTTACTCGGTTTTTTACTTCAATAAGCCACTTTTTTTGAATAGGTTCAAGCCAGTCTTTCCAGTTTAAGTCACTGATTTCGGGGTTCTCACAAAAGTGCTGTACGAGCAATTCTGCCCAGATAGCTGAATAAAATGATTGACTCGCACCATCAGCGATTGCAAAACATCTTTTTGCCTCACTAATTTCAAAATAATCTTGGCAATCCGTGATGCTTTCGCTCTCTTTGGGAGTACGATCACTAAATAGACAATTAACTAGCATAGTTGTGTTAGCTCCTATGTAAGGATTCAGGTAATTGAAACGCAGTCACCGCAAGGCTTTCAAGGTCGAGGTGAGTTCTAAACTAACAGATTATTCTCAATAAGCACGCAAAAATTGGGTTTGTAGCCTTGTTTATTGAGAATAAAATGGCTAAAAATAGCGAAAACCCATACTGAGCAATGCTTACAGCCAAATTCTGACGATCTGAATACTTACGCTCCTATTTGTTGACAAAGAGCGTTAACGCAACGCACCTAATGAACCAAAGTTAAGAATTCGGATCAGTGTTTCAGCATCAGCATTAAATACAAATCCTCTAGAACCAGATTCCACATTACAGCCAACTTCCTTAGCTCTGTTAGCGAGGGCATGAGGTAATACAGTTGAAATGTCAAACAAAAAGTTAGCAAATTTGTTGCCACTAAATCCAGCCTTGTTGCTTGGCAACTCTATTTTTCCTGCGGATGTTGTGGAAATATGGGCATTCATGACGATTACGTTCCCATCAGAGGTTTGAAGTTGGGCAAGCTTATTAGCTTCAGTCGTTGTTGTATCGATGTTATTCGGTTCACCGTCAGTAATGTTTATAACAATCGGCGGGAAACTGCTCGAGTTATTAGAAATAAACTTCTCAACACCTTTGTACGCTTGTTGAAAAGCTTCAGTCATAGGTGTTCCACCACTTGCTGTATCGCTAACAAAGACCCGTACAATTTCATCAACTTCAACCAATCCACCTGCACCGTCAGACACTTTTTTCTTGACAGTTATAGTGCTAGGGTTCTTAGCCAAATCCGAAACCTTATCCAAAAACATTACATTGACATCGCTGCCATAACCAATTGCTGCAACGTAACATCTGTCTCGAATTTCATCACCAACTGTACAAGCTGTAATAATCTCAGCAATAACACGATTGACAGCCAATGCAGCAAACTTTGCTTTAGTAGAGCCAGCATAAGAATCTAACATGGAACCAGATTGATCAATCATGATAATAATCAGTCCGGGCTTGGAACTGCTCAGTTGTTCTTGGTACACAAGTAACTCCTCCTAGAGTCGTATTGGGTATTGGGTAAATTGGGCTGGCAGGATTGAGTGGTATATATAGTTCAAGCACTCTCTTGGATCAAAGATTATGTTGCTCAATCTTTCGATGAATATAGTCAAGCAACTTGCCAAAGTCTTCAGTTGTTGATTTTATGTCAATATCAAAGTGTTCTGTATGCCCCTTCTTTGTAACGGCTTTCAGTGTTAAACCGTTGCTGTGTGAATGAATGTGTAAATCTTTGATCTTAGGGTATTTGCTTTTGCTTAAGACCCACAATCTCAGTCCGTTTTCCTTTCTAATAAACTCTGCCATAATGAATGTTCCACAATGTAAATGCTGTCTACGGGTATCTTTTGTGTCCGAATTTGCCAGAGCTTATTTGTTTTTATAGCTAGGACACCCAGCAGTAAGTGCCGCCTAACTATTTATTAGGCCGTAACAGCAAGATAACTCACCCCTAGAGGGTTTTGTCAAGCAACTGCGGTCTAATTTAACACTTCGCAATGTTGAGTAAGCTCAAAAATTCAGCTTCGATCTCACGATGTTTCCAGGGCTGTAGCAATCTGAACCTGAATGTACATCTTAAAATTAAAAGCAACCTGCGGAATGTCGGATTAAACCCGAAAACGCTCCTCTCCTCCATTTTAGGAGAGGGGTGAGAGCTTGCTTATTCGGGAATGGCGGGGAGCGGTTGGGTGCTCAAGGCTGCTTCCCAGGTGGCAATTTGGGCTTGGGCTGCGTCGTAGCTGGCACTATCGGCAGGGATGGAGCGGGCGATCGCGATCGCCTCACTTAAACTACTGCTCGCCCGCTGGCGAGCCAAATTTAACAGTTGGGCGCTCCATTGATTAATATTTTGACGGGCTGCCCCAAATTGGGGGCTGTTGCGGGCAATCTGTTGCGCTTGGGCGATCGCCCGTTGGAGGGCTTCCGGTGTACCGGCTTGGGCCTGCTGTTGAGCCTGTTCAAGGAGGTTCGGGCCGCTGGCGGTGGGGGGATTATTCGTACTGGTGGGGGATTGTTGCTGTTGCCATTCGCGAATCCGGCGCTGGGCTTCGCTGTAGAGGCGATTGTTGCGGGGAATTTCTTGGAGGAGGGCGATCGCCTCACCATAGCGACCCTGTTGGGCTAAGGCATTGGCCCGATCCAGTTTAGGCTGGGTGTCCTGGGCTTCTAGTTCCCGTTGCCAGCCTTGGATCTGCCGTTGGGCTTGGTTGGTAAGGCCGCCATTGTTAATTTCTTGGGCTTTACGGATCGCCCCATTGAGATCTCCTGTATCAGCAAGGCGGTTGGCTTCATCGAGTTTTGGCTGATCTGCGAGGATTTCCCGTTGCCGCGACCAATCCCGGATCAGGTTTTGGGCTTGGACATAGCGGGGGGTATTGGGTTGAATGGTGCGGGCTTGGGCGATGGCGGCATCGAGGGCGCGGATTGTGCCTTCCCGCGCCAGGGCAATGGCAGCATCTAGACGCACCCCCCCTTCAATGGCTTGCCGCCAAAGGCTGATTAATTCCTGAGCTTCCCGGTAGAGGGGGCGGGTGGTAGTGATTTCTTGAGCGGTGGCGATCGCATCTTCATAGTTTACCTGTGTACCAAAGCTGGCCACCGTCGCCGCATCGGCCAAGGTGGTGAGATCGCGAATTTCCGCATTTAACCCCAAAGCAGCGGGGATCTGATTCACCACATCCATCGCCCCGGAAGCGTTGCCATTGCGCAACCGCTCCATGGCCAGGGCGACCAATTTTTTCTTGGCTTCGTTGATCAGAGTTTGGGCTTCCTTGTAGGCGGAACTGGTGGGGGGAATTTGACGGGCGGCGGCGATCGCCTTCAGCAAATTATCCAACCCCCCCCGTTCTAACTGCGCAAAACTTTCATCCAGTTGTTTACTCTCTTCCTGAGCAAGGGTCAGTTCTGCAAACAGTTCGTCATAACGCTTGGTAGCAAAATAGCGGTTATCCAATCTGGTTAACCGGGCGGCAGCCTGAAACGCCTGTCCCCAAGCCCCTTCTGACCTCAAAGCCAGGGTTTCGGCGATAATCGTTTCCGCCTCATCCCAAAGGGTTTGCCAGCGGGCAATGGTTTGATTAATTAACGTTGGGTTATCGAAATAGTGGCTAATTTGCCGAGCCAGGGCGATCGCCTCATTTAATTCCCCCTCCTGAAATTTGTCCTCCCCTAATTGCAATAAATCCTTAGCCCAAACCTCTAAATACCGTTCAATTTCTGGATAAAGGGGATGATTGGGCGGCAAACTTTGCACCAACCGCACCGCCTCCAATAAATCCTCCGCCGTCCCCTTACTGGCGGCCAACTGGGCACAGTAAAGGCGCATCGACGCGGAAGCGGTGGGCAGAAAAATCCCTGGACAGTTGGGGGCCGTGGGAAGCTTTAACAGCATAGCCGCCCCCATTAAACCCAAGCCACTGGTACTCAACACCAAAGCCGCCACCGCCATCGGCCAGCCCCACCGCTTCAGAAAATGACCGGAGGGGGCTGGGTCAGGTTCAGGGGTTGGGGGGGGCGGCGTTTTGTCCCGAATGATTTTTGTCGTTTTGGGTTTTGTCGGTTGGGTTTGGGGGTGTTCGGGAGGGGAAGGCGGCGGCGGTGGAGGGGGCGCAACAACCCTAGCCAAGGGCGGGCGCGGCCGAGAACCAATGATGTGAAAGCCGTCATTCAAACCTTGCCCCGGCTGATCCTGTGGGGAAAAAGATTGAGGGGAATAGTTTGGGTTGGACTTCATCAAAAAACTCCAGCGGAATCAATCCACAGTTTAGCCTTAGCTTGCAGAATGTGCATAATGTTAGCACGCTCTTTTAGCGAGTTTAGCCGAGTGGACAACGACTAAACTTTGAGTATCAATCTTGCTAGACTCCTGATAAATTTATCGTGATCGCTATGGTTCTGCGTTGGTTCTCTCCCCGCCGGTTGTGGTTGGCCGCCTTGGCTGGGCCGCTGCTCTGGCCCCAAGCCGGATTTGCTCAAGCTCTCTCGTTAGCAGTCGTACAAGATGAGGCTAACCAAACCCAATGGCCCGGGATTAGCCGTCGTCTTCAGGCCATGGATATTGCCTATTGCACGTTAAATCGAGAAACCTTCACGCCCCAAACCTTACCCAATCCCGCCAATACGGTGCTGTTGTTGGTGAATATTCCCGCCTTGGATGTCACCCAAGCTCTGGCCCTAGAAACCTGGATCAATCGCGGCGGCCGGGTGATCGTTACGGGCAATACCGGCAGCCTCTCCCCGGAAGCGGTGCAAACCCAACTCCAAAAGCTGCTAGGGGCCACCTGGGGCTTTCCCCTCTCCACACCGGCAGCCCTGGAACTGACGGGGGAGATGGCGGTGCAGCAGTTGCCCTTAACTACGCCGTTACAGGGGGGGACGATCCTGCCCACCCAACCCCAAAGCCGCGTTCTCGCCCAGTGGCGTACCCAACGACCCACCCCCGCCATTGTCGCTAGTGCCAATACGGTGTTTCTCGGTTGGCGTTGGGGTAATGACCAGATTGCGGGGGTGAATACTGATGTGGCCTGGTTGCAAACCCTGCTCCAAGCCTATGGCAATCCGGCGCGGGCGGGGTTTAACAATGCCCGGCCCTGTAATGCGCCCGCTAGTCCTCCGTTAATCACCACATTGCGCCCGGAGCCGGAACCCGTCAGACCAGCGGCGCCGACGGCTCCCCCGGTGCGGGTTGCGCCACAACCTGCTGGGGTTAACCCGATCCCCATGGAGAATCGGGGGGATGGGGCCATGGCGATCGACGAAAGCGCCACGATCGCCACTGCCCCCACTGCGTTGCGATCGCGCTACCAAGCCCTCACCGCCCTCCTCAATCGCTACGAAAGTGCGGTGATTGCCGTTGAGGCCCAGGCCATTCGCGAACCCTTTCAAACCACCCTTGAGCGCCTCCGCAACCGTCCCCCATCCCCCACCCCTGCCCCCGCCCTCCAAACCGCCCGCGACCACCTCAACCAGTTCCTCGCCTTGGTGGCCCGCCAAGCCTTTCCCGATGCGGAAGCCCAATCTCGCCAACTCCAGGGCTATCTTTTGGATACCTATCCCACAGAGCAGGCGATCGCCTACCCCGAAACCCGCGCCATCTGGTTTGATCGCGGCACGATTGTCCGGGCTAAATCCCCAGAGGATCTCGCCCGCATCTTTAACCGCTTGGCAGAAGCGGGGATCAATACCGTCTTTTTTGAAACCGTCAACGCCAGCTACACTATTTATCCCAGTCGCATTGCTCCAGAACAAAACCCCCTCACCCAAGGCTGGGATCCCCTCGCCGCAGCGGTTCAACTGGCCCATGAGCGGGGCATGGAACTCCATGCTTGGGTGTGGTTATTTGCCGCCGCCAACCAGCGCCATAACGAACTGATGGGCCAACCCCTCAATTATCTCGGCCCCGTCCTCAGTCAACATCCCGACTGGCTTGCCACCAATCGCCAGGGCAAACCCTACGAACCCCGCTCTGGCAAAGTTTTTTTTGACCCCGCCCATCCGGAGGTGCGCCGCTACCTCCTCAGCCTCATCGATGAAATCATCAGCCACTATCAGGTCGATGGCATTCACATCGACTATGTACGCTATCCCTTCCAAGATCCCAATCTCGATCAAGACTACGGTTTTGGCCTGGAATCCCGGCGGCAGTTTTCCCGGCAGTATGGGGTAGACCCCCTCACGGTACGCCCCAATGATCCCCTCTGGCCCCGCTGGACGCAGTTTCGGATTGAGCAAATTAGTAGCTTTGTGGCAGAAGTCCACAACACCATCAAGCCCAAGCATCCCGATGTGCTGATTTCGGCGGCGGTGTTCCCGATGCCCACCCAAACCCGATTAGTGCGTTTACAGCAAAATTGGGAGGCTTGGCTCCAAGCGGGCCACATTGATTTTCTCACCCCGATGACCTACGCCCGCGATACGGAGGAGTTCCAAGCCCTTACCCAGCCGGTGCTGGGCCATGGGGTCAACAGTGGCACGTTATTGATGCCGGGGATTCGTCTGCTGCAATTGCCGACGGTGGTCTTGTTGGATCAGGTGCAACTGTTGCGGGATGCTGCAACGGGGGGCTATGCCTTGTTTGCCACTGAAAACCTCAACCTCAACCTTCAAAGCACCCTCAATCAAATCCAGGGACGACGCAGCGCCACAAATCCGGAGCCAGTGGCCCACCGCCGCCCCTTCCAAACCGCCCATCTGCGTTATCAAGCACTGCAACGGGAATGGCAGTATTTACTCACCACCGGGCAAATTCAAATCGAACCGGCGGCCTTAGAGGATTGGGGCAACTATGGCGATCGCCTCGAAACCAGTTTAATGAACTTAGCCAGCAATCCCTCCCCTCAAAACCTCCGTCAAGCCCAAACCGCCCTCCGCAGTTTACGCACCTATTTAAGTCGCCCCGAACGTCGGGGGATGACTTCCAACTATCGACAACGGGTGTGGGAAAATCACCTCATCGGTTTAGAGCAGTTATTGCGCTATGGTGCTCAACAAAACTTCCGTTAAGGTTGCGCCCACCTCACAATAAACCCCCCAGGTTCAGAATTGAGGACTTCAATGCTCTCCCTAAACAGTGCAAGCATTGCTAAACGTAAATACTTCGCCAAGAGAGTATTCACTGATGGGGCCTTGGTTTGACCCTTTCGGGCGACTTGACAACTTGGCAGCTTGAATCCGAACAGGTTAATCTAAAGGACGTGATGATTGGTGGCGTAGCTCAGGAGTTGGTGTGTCCAAGTTTATCCAAAAACCCCAAGAGAAACTGATTGCAAAACCGAGTGCAGCGACAACCGATCAACCGGCGATCGCTGCCTCCCAGGAGAAGAGCAAGGAGAAATCGCAGCGGCCAGTTTACAAGCGGGTTTGGTTTTGGGCGCTGATTGTGGCCATGGGGGGCGTGGGCGGCGGCTCTGCCTATCTTTACAAACAATGGCAGGGGTTGGAATCCCAGCTTCCGGAAACCGTTGATGAGGTGATGACCTATACCCGTAAAGAAACGATGCGGGTGGTGGCGGTGGATGGCTCCGTGTTGCAGGAGATGGGGCCGATTAGCCATGAGGAGTTAGCCATTGATGAAATTCCGGAACCTCTGGTGCAAGCTTTTATTGCCAGCGAAGACCGCCGCTTTCTTAACCATGGTGGCGTTGATTATTGGGGAATTTTACGGGCGAGTTGGGCCAATTTGCGGGCTGGGGAACTGGTGGAAGGGGGGAGTACGATTACCCAACAGTTGAGCCGGATTGTCTACCTCAATCAGGACAGGGAGGTCAATCGCAAACTCCGGGAGATGCGCATTGCTCAGAAAATTGAAAATCAATATACCAAGGAAGAAATTCTCGAACGCTATTTAAACCTTGTTTACCTTGGCTCTGGGGCCTATGGCGTGGCGGATGCGGCTTGGGTGTATTTTGGCAAGGATGTGGAGGATTTGACGCTGGCTGAAACTGCCACCTTAGCAGGGATTACCCCGGCTCCCAGTGCCTATTCCCCTTTGGAAAATCGGGAGGAGGCTAAAACCCAGCGCGATCGCGTCTTGCAGCAGCTTTATGATCAGGGGTTTATTGAACAAGGGGAGTATGAGGGGGCGATCGCCTCGGAATTAACCCTCAACCCCCAAAAACCCAAACGCTTTAACCGCCAAGTTCCCTACTTCACCGACTACGTTCAAGACCAACTGCGCGATATCCTCTCCGATGAGCAAATCGCCGCCGGAGGGCTAACGGTGGAAACCTCCTTAGATCTTGAATGGCAACAGGCCGCTGAGGCGGCGGTGTCCCTCGTTTCTGAGCGTTATGGGGAAAGCCAAGGTTTTCAACAGGCGGCATTGGTAGCCATTGACCCCCGTACCGGGGCAATTAAAGCGATGGTGGGGGGGAAAGATTACAACAACGAAGCCCAAAACGGTCAGTTTAACCGCGTCACCCAAGCGAAGCGGCAACCGGGTTCCACGTTTAAATCCTTTGTCTATGCCACGGCGATCGCCGCCGGTTTCTCCCCCTACAAAACCTATAATGATGCCCCCTACGTCGTCGATGGCTACGAGCCGAAAAACTACGATGAGCGCTACCGGGGCAACATTTCCATGCTCAACGCCCTCACCCAATCGGTGAACGTTCCCGCCGTGCGAGCCTTAATCGAAGTGGGTTGGAACCCCGTGATCAAAGTCGCCAAAAAAATGGGCATTACCTCCCCCTTAGAGCCGACCTATTCCCTCGCCCTGGGGGTGTCCGAGGTAAGCTTGTTGGAACTCACCAGCGCCTATGGCACCTTTGCCAATCAAGGGGAGCATTACCCCGTCCATGGCATCACCCGGATTTTAGACCGTAACGGCAAGGTGATTTATACCGTCAAATCCGAAGCCACGGCAGTAATCGATGCTGAATCAGCGGCGATTATGACTTGGATGCTGCAAAATGTCGTGGAGTCCGGCACGGGAACCAATGCTCAACTCGATCGCCCCGTCGCGGGCAAAACCGGCACATCCGATGATTATCGTGACCTCTGGTTTGTGGGCTATATTCCCCAGGTCGTAGCGGGGGCTTGGTTGGGCAATGACGATAACACCTCCACCCAGGGAGCCAGCACAACGGCGGCTACGCTCTGGCAAATCTTCATGGAGGAGATTATCAAAAATATTCCCGAAGCCGAATTTCCCGAACGGCCGGAAAAACTCACGGGTCGAGAACCCACCATTGAGCCAGAGCCGATCAAGCCGAAGCAAAGTTATTATCGGCGCATCGAACCCCTGACTCCCCAACCGTCTGCCCCCGCTCCCCGTCGCCAAGCTCCTCGCTCTACCCCGGCTCCCCAAACGAGATCGGTGGCCCCGGAACGCGCACCGGCTCCAGCGGCAGCTCCGGCACCGGCTCCAGCCCCGCGCCAAGCCCCCCAACCTGCCCCCGCGCCCCGCCAAGCCCCCCGCCAAGCCCCACGCCAAGCCCCCCGGCCCGCCCCGGCCCCACGCCAAGCGCCCCAACCTGCGCCCCGGCCCGCCCCGGCTCCGGCCCCACCCGCCGCAGCGCCTGCACCACCCCCACCCGTCGAGGTTCCGGCTCCCGCCCCAACAGCGGCCCCGGCTCCGCCGGCCCCTCAACTGAATAAACCACCGAAACCGGAATCAACGGGGGAATAGCGTCGGGATAGAAATCAATGGTTAAAATAAAGCCACGGTTATCAAAGCTTAATTGGGGAAAAAAACGATGATTAATCTACGTTTGATGGGGGCGATCGCCGGCTGCATTGGCGGTTTAATCGGGACAGGTTTGCCGGTCATGGCCCAACAAACCGGCTCCCGGCCGATGACGCTGCGGACTTGGCCGGAAGCCTTTGATCGGGGGATTACGTTTAGTTCTCAAGATACCTTTTCCACCACCTTCACCATTGGTCGGCAGATTGATTTTCTGTTTGGCCCAGTGGGTTTTCCGGAGGTGGAGGTTAATCGGGATGGCTCGATTGTCAATAGCATCTATAAAGACTTGATGATGCAGCAATACAGCAACGGCCCGATTTTACGCACGCCGGATCTGCCCAATCCTTACAATTCTAGCCTCCGGACTGAACCGGCATTGAGCAACCCAAACCAACCCTTACCCGGTGGTGAATTCTGGTTAAATCCGATTCGTTAAGCATCCAGGGTACAGGAGTTGAACCTGTCTGAGGCGAATTATGAGTTCGCTGCCTCAACCGCTCGGCCAACCCTGGCAATTTTTCCATTATAGAGGGTTTGGCTGAGGGGTACTAGGGTGTGAACCCCCTTTTTTAAAGCCAAACGGATGAACAATCGCGTTGGCCGGGATGCATTTCCGTCGGATTTGGGCGATCGCCACGCCATCGGTGGTCAATCAGACCGTTCGTAGTCACGACTTTAGTCGTCCCTAATCTCAGCAGAGGACTGAAGTTTTCACGACAAACACTTATGCATGATCCCAATTTTGACCCTAAACCAACCACACATCAACAATTTTTAGTCATTGGCTTAGGCAGTTTAGGGCAACATTGCGTCATGGCCTTAAAAGCATTTGGCGTGCGCGTCGTCGCCATCGAAATATCACCCCCGCCCACCTGGGAATTTAGTCAATTGCCACAGGTTTTAGACCACTTCATTCTAGGCGATAGTTGCCAAGATCAAATCCTCCAAGCAGCGGGCATCGCGCAGACAAGAGCCGCTTTAATTGTCACCAATTATGAACGAGTTAATGCAGAAACCGCCTTAGCCATTCGTCAACTCAATCCCCATACTCGTTTAGTCGTTCGCTCCGGAAAGGAAAACCTCAATCAACTGTTAAGTGAAACCTTGGGCAACTTTGTCGCCTTTGAAGCCACAGAATTACCAGCCGTTGCCTTTGCCATTGCTGCCCTCGGAACCGATACCTTAGGATTTTTCAATCTAGAAGGGCAATGGTTACGAGTCGTCAAACAACAGACCACCGGCCATCATCCTTGGTGCGATCGCCACCTTGATGAATTAAATAGTCGTGTGCGTCGGGTCTTGCTCCATGGGCAAGATACTCATCCTTTAACGCCCCCTTTTTATCAATGGCAACCCGATCACTTGATTGATGAAAATGATCAAATTATCTATGTAGAAACGGCAGATCAATTTCTCTTTGAACAACGGCAAAAAGCGGCATCCTTGGCAGATCATTTAAAACGACGACGCTGGCTTCATTTTTTAAAAAGACAGCGTCAAACCTTCACTTTCAAAAAACTCAAAACCTCCATATTTCAATCAGTACGGCAATTTTGGCAACTCAATTTAGGGCAACAACTGCGCCGGGTCGCTTTGTTGTGTGGTGGCATTATTATCATCTTGTTGGCCATCGGAACCTTTTTATTTCATCGCTACTATCCCGATACCACTTTGCTGACGGCATTTTATGGAACAGTGGTGTTACTCCTCGGGGGCTATGGGGATTTATTTGGCGGATTTAGTCGAATTCCCAATGTGCCGGGATGGTTGCAATTCTTTGCGTTGAGTTTAACGGTATTGGGGACGGGTTTTGTGGGGGTGTTGTATGCTTTACTCACCGAAACCTTGCTCTCCTCAAAGTTTCAATTGATTCGCCAACGCCCCCCGATTCCGCATCAAAATCACGTTATTATCATGGGTCTAGGGCGAATTGGCCAACAGGTTGCCCAATTTCTCGAAGCATTTCAAGAGCCGTTAGTGGGGATTCGCTTAGGGGCCAACGATGACCCGACCATTTTGTCTCATTTGCCCTTAATTACGACCCCTTTCGCAAAACCAGATCTGAGAATGGCCCTCACCCAAGCCAATGTCACGACAGCGAAAAGCGTCGTTGTGGCAACGGATGATGAAATGTTGAATTTAGAAGCGGCTTTAATGGTGCGATCGCTCAACAACAAAAGTCATTTAGCCATCCGGATCTATGGGCAACAATTGAGCCAACATCTAGCGAAAATACTCCCTGATGCTCAAGTGTTTTGTACCTATGCAGTGATGGCGGAAGCGTTTGCTGGTGCTGCTTTTGGGGAAAAAATTCTGAGTTTATTTCGCCTCCACAATCAAACGATTTTAGTTACAGAATATACCATTGAGCGAGAGGATACGCTTGTTGATCATTTACTAGCAGAAGTCGCCTATGGTTATGGTGTGGTGCCGTTACTACATCAAAAAAAAGGGGGAGAAACTTATTTTTTACCCAGTGATGATCTGCGGCTACAGCCGGGCGATCGCCTGATTGTTTTGGCAACCATGGAAAGCTTACGTTTGGTGGAGTTAGGGCAGTTAGCTCCTCCAGAATGGCAAGTTGATTTAACCCGTTTAAGGAATCCAGAAGCGGCTTTTGAGGGAGCGAATGTGATCACCCGCATAACCGGATATCCTTTGACGGAAGCGCGATCGCTTATGCACCACCTCCCGACTGTTTTACCTTGTCCCCTTTACCATCATCAAGCCCAGCGTTTACTGCGTGCCTTGAAGCATTGCCAAGTCCAAGCCCAGTTAAGGAGAGTCTGACGCAATCTCAAACGCTCGGAGTCGCGACTTTGGGTCTTCAGAAAATAGGGTGAAATTGGCTTGATTAGATACTGAATTGGCGTAGGGGCGAAAAATTTTCGCCCCTACAAGGTTTCAATTTTGCATCACTTTAGCGGATCACCTTAAACTGTGAAGACCCGCGACTTTTAACGTTTTCGTCGGTTGAGCTTGCGTTGTAACAGGGGTAATTCTTTTAAGGGTTGAGAAACCCAACGCCCTCGCCCCGATTCTTGATGCCAAATCGTTGAGGATTTAGGGGGATCTGGGGAGCGATTCAGCAATAAGAGGGGAATACTCAATATTCCTAAACTCATCACAAAACCCGCTGTTAACCAAACCATTAACGGATTGGGGGCATAATTGCTCGTCTCAATTTGACGACTCACCCGACTGTAATTAAAAAGCGCTAAAACAATTAGGGCTAAACCACTGCCAATAAATCCCAAACCTAAAATTTCTGAACCTCCTAAAGTATTGATGGTTACACTTTCGGGATGAGTGAGAAATTGACTTTGGCGCAAAAAAAGGCCAAATCGGGCGATCGCCAACCCAATCCCAATCATGGCTAAAGCCGTGCGGATCCAAGCCAAGAAAGTCCGTTCATTGGCTTGATGTTCTCGTTGGCGATCAATGGGGGGTTTGGCGGTCATTACAGGATCTCACGATTACAATCATCAATAGGGGCATGATGCCCATTAGGGTTGATGGATCATCATCACCAACAACGGAATAAACACCAAAATCAATAACCCAACAGTTAAATAATTACCCTGACGTGGATCAAAATCTTTCCACAGCGCCCGCCACTTCATCTTTAAAACATAGTGGCCCAAAAGTAGATCATAACATCCCATAAAACCTGCTAACCCCGCCCCCAATGCTAACAGCAACAATGGTTCACGGATACCCAACTGCGGAATCCATAACCAACAGACCCCAAATAAAAGGGCAGTGCCGCTGATGATGCTGAGACGCTTGGCCCGCCTCGTGCCGATGCGAGGGGCGATCAATACCGTGCGCAGGATGCCATGGAGGGTTTCCACCCCCGCCAACGTCACCGCTAAGGCGATAATCTGCACCATTAACCAGAGGTTAACCATCCCTAACCCTGGGCAGAATGGGGACTTTTTGTGAGCACAAAAACACTGCCCTCATTACCTCGATTAATCCGTAATGTTTCATCAAGATAGGTGAGATCAATCCACCCCTCTTGCTCCCGGTTTTCAATTTTAAAATCAATGGGGAGAAACTTTTGCCCTTCTGCTAATTTTTCAATCATTTGATTGGGGGATTGATAACCTAAAAGCCGCTGTAAACCAATAATGGAGCGTTGAAACTTGACCGTTAAACGCCGCTCTGAGACCACTTCAAATTGAGCCGTCACACAAACCAAGCCCTCTAACCACGGCAACCCGACAATTTCCGCAATGTTGTACACGGCTTGGTTTTCGGTGCGAATACATTGGTAAATTTCCCCCAGTTGGAACAGGGGGATGCGGTCAATGCCTAACAGTTCGCGGCTCGTGGTGTAGAGTAGCCGCCAGTTGCCTTCGAGGAGTTGGGGGGATGCGGTGGGCCGGGGGGTGGGGTTTTCGTCTTCCAGTTGGGCGATCGCCTCTAGGATCATCACCCGATCTAACTCTTGGGCCAATAAACCGCGATTTTTCCCGGCGATCGCCCCTAACAATTTCGCTTTTTGATCCATCACCGTCATCAAAAACTCCTTGTGGAAACCCCCACCTCGCACCGCAGGTGGGGGAGGAAACAAGCGTCAGGCAGCGGGGTTAAATGCCCCACTGACTGACAATCTCTGCGGGCAACTGACCAAAATACCCGT
>Ga0316611_1000047_pt1 | contig 55859 bp, 58 predicted proteins | sample MIS2016202_MG_FD_207675 | JGI IMG/M metagenome (GOLD analysis project Ga0316611, IMG submission 207675) | Microbial mat bacterial communities from Middle Island sinkhole, Lake Huron, Michigan, United States - MIS.2016.202 | ecosystem: Environmental > Aquatic > Freshwater > Lake > Sediment... | reverse complement strand
TATAAGTTTTCGATCTCATTTGGTTTATTCAACTAAGAGGGTAAATACCCCACCGCTCTGCGGTGTGAGTATATTCTAGTAAAAAAGAATTTGATACCCCGTCCGCTTGCGGCGGGGTGATTCATTTACCAATAAACTGGTAATCTCTGACTCTCTGTAAACGATTGTGGATTCGATTAACTAGATCTATGCCGACAATTGGCTTACATAAATAGTCATCAGCACCAACTCCAAAGGCAAGATTTTGAGTGTTAGAGTCTGACATCATACTGAGAAATAGCACTGGCAAGCGTTTCCAGTTAAGATCATTTCTAATGGATTGACAAATTTCTAACCCATTAATTGGCGGCATATTTACATCTAAAACTAGTATGTCAGGCATTACTGCACATAACACTGTCCAAAAATCCTGCGGATCGGCTAATGTTGTGACCTTAAAGCCCCAAGGATTGAGTAGCTCTGTAAGCGATCGCAAACAATCAACATCATCATCAACAATCATCACCTTAGGCTCAATTACAGATTGAGATTGTTTCAATGAGAATGTTGAGTTGTCGGCGATCAAAGTTGTAGGTATGCTTTGGATTAAATTAGTATTTTGGATAGCCTGCTCTAAAGCAACCACCAATGTTTCTAATACTTCTAACTGTACTTTTTGGTCAGATGCTTGAATTTTAAGTAGGTTTTCCAACTGAATCGCCAGTTGCATGGCGCTTGTTAACCCCAATGTTCCAAGAGTTCCCGCTAATTTATGGGCTGTTTGATGAGCTAGTTCTTGGAAATGAGGAGTGAGGAATCCAGATTCTAATTTCTCGATCGCTTGGAATAATACTTGCAACTGTTCAAGACTCTTAGGCTTAGTCGTCACCCAAAGCTGATTTAAGAACTCTAAATACTTTTCCTGCTGGCTGTCTTGAGTACTCAATTTGAGATTAGGGGAATTAGCAGGAGCAGTTTCTACGGGTTTAGATATTTCAACATCCGTAGATTTATCTGGCACTTTTAGATAATAGCCGCGCCCATGCACAGTAGCAATAAAATCTGAAGGAGCACCTGCCGCCACCAATTTTCGCCGCAATCCTCGAATATGGGAGCGAACTGTTGCTTCCGAAGGAAACTCATCGGAAGACCATAGGCGATCGAGAATCTCCTCAACACTGAGCAAATGCTGACTATCACGCAGTAAAATCTCTAATAATTCATATTCTTTGTTGGTGAGTGTTAGAGGTAAATTATTGTAAGAAATTTCACAAGTACTAGGATTTAAGAGTAAATCTCCCCAAACGATTATGGGAGAAGAAATCGCATTACTTCGCCTCAATAAAGCCCGAATTCGAGCAATTAATTCTGGTATATCAAAGGGCTTTACCAAATAGTCATCCGCTCCAGCATCTAAACCAATCACCTTTGTAGTGCTAGTATTTTGTGCTGTTAGTAAGAGAATTGGCACGCTATATTCTTCCGCTCGAAAGCGTTGACATAGGCTGATTCCATCTAATTTAGGTAACCCAATATCTAATATGATTAGGTCATAATCAAAAGTTGAACCATAGCTCCATGCCATTTCCCCGTCTTTGACTACATCCACGATATAGCGTTTTTCAGTCAGTGCTTTTGTTAAGACAGCAATTAAGACATCATCATCTTCTACTAATAATATTTTCATAAGATTTAAAAAAGATTTATAGGTTTTGGGAGGTTGTTAAGATTCACTTATTGAAGATCTTGAAGTCTACAATAATTTATAGGCTTACCAATCAAGCATTTTCGTAATTAGATCAGGTAGATCGAGGGAATTGAACGGTTTCGTAATCACTCCACTCACCCGTAAATCATTAAACTGTCTTCTTTCTGAAGTCTGAGCCTTAGCAGTTAAAAAAATCACAGGGATTTGTGCAGTTTGTGGATCGGATTGAAGTGCTTTAAATGTAGCTATGCCATCCATATCAGGCATCATCACATCTAGCAAGATCGCGTCAGGTTTTTGATCGCAAGCGGTTTTGATACCTTGCATTCCTGAACTAGCAACTAATACTTGCCAGTCAACAACCATCTGAATCCCAAACTGCACGACAGTTTGAATACTTTCTTCATCATCAACAATCAGAATCCTCTTAATTGGCATAGTTTTAATTTTAATTTAATCAAACGTTTAATAATGGCAGAGTAAACGAAAAAGTACTACCTTTACCAAGAGTACTCTCAGCCCAAATTTTACCCTCATGCTGTTCGACGATATTGCGACAGATCGTTAATCCCAGCCCTGTCCCACCTTTACGGCGAGAGTCAGAAGAGTCTACTTGCTGGAATCTTTCAAAAATACTTTCAAGTTTGTCCGATGGAATGCCCTGTCCTTCATCGCAAACGGACAATAGAACTTCAACATTTGGTCTGTTTTCCGCAGTTAGCCAGACCTTACCGTTAACTGCCGAAAATTTAATCGCATTGCTGATTAAATTTGTTAAAGCTTGAACTATGTAGTCAGAATCGACCAAAATATTCATATCAATTGGCTCAACGACTAAAACCACACCATGATGCTGAGCCATTGGTTGCATTGTTTCTGTTGCTTGAATCATTAAGGTGGAGATATTACAGATTTGCTTCTCCATTTTTACTTCACCAGATTCGATGCGTTGTAGGTCAAGTACATTATTTACTAAACGGACTAAGCGCTCTGTATTGTCATCAGCGATTTCTAGGATTTGCTGTCCATCTTTTGAGAGGCTTCCTAATTTCCCTGTTGCTAAAATTTTTAAGGCGCTATGCATTGAAGTTAAAGGGGTTCGTAGTTCGTGGCTGACGACAGAGATGAATTCATCTTTCATGCGTTCGATCGCTTTGCGATCGCTAATATCGGTAGTTAGTGAAAAAAAACCTTTAACATTTTTATGTTCGTCAACATCAGGAATATAAGTAACATTGACGGAGCAGGGAAGACCATGCTTTAAGAGAATTTCATTTTCATAAGTTATAGTCTGCCCTAATAGAGCCAGTTTCACATGGGACTGCATTCTTGAGTAGCAGTCATTTCCCCAAACAGATTTAATATCGCTCCCACAGATTTCCGATAGAGACTTGCCTAGCCAATCTTCATAGGCTTTATTATTAAATCGATAATACTGGTTCTCATCTACATAGGAAATCAGTACTGGCAAGGCATTAGTAATTAATCTTAATTGCTCTTCACTCTGTCTTAGTGCAGTTTCAGCCTGTTTCCGATCGTTGATTTCTTGCTGAAGATTATGATTGACTTCCTGTAATTCCGCAGTGCGAACTTCGACAATTTCTTCTAAATGTTCTAGAAACTGGGCTTGAGATAAGGCGATACCGATCTGATCGGCAAGTTGCTGCATCAGTTCCAGTTCAAAATCCAGCCATTTGTAAGGGCGATCGCAATGATGTGCGATCAGTAATCCCCACAATTGATTGGGCGAACTTATTTCATTTTGTTGATGGGAATTCAGATTTTGCAAAATGGGGACGATCATCTTTGCCTTGATATTGAATTGATGAACAAATTCAATTAGACATTCAGATAAACCTTCTTGGCGAGCGCTAACATCCGCGATCGCTCTTACCCTACCTATAGCATAAAGTTGTTGATATTCAGTGGGAAATACTTCTTCAGGAAATTCTAAATCAAGAATTTTTGGATAATTGGGTAAAACGGATTCACTAATCGCCCGCCCTGTGCCATCGGGGAAAATTTGATAAATCAGTACGCGATCGGCTTGCAAAATTCGCTGTACTTCAGTTACCGTTGCATTTAAAATTTCTTTAAATTTTAAATGTTGCCTAATTTTAAATGTAACTTCGGCAAATAGTTTAACCCATTGCCGTTGTCGAAATAACTCAGCTTGCTCGTGGTTTTTAAAGGAAAACAGGGGTTTTACGGCATTTTTCTGCTTTTTTTTGTTGGATTTAGACCGCTTATTTTTAGGCATAAGTTACTCATTTTCAAGCACAAGCTAATTTTACGCTTATATCGCTTTGCATTCATGAAATATCCAGAAAAATAATCAAGCGACAATCAAGCGATTGAGTCAAATAACATTGAAGTCATATAGCGCTCCGCCCATTCTTTGCCAAAGGACTTTTCGAGAACTCGACGAGTTTTATCATTTTGTTGTTGCTTGGTGCAGTAATATTGCTGACCTGCGATCGCACTAGCAACTTCAACATCAGAAGTTAATGGCTCTAAATTGGTGGCGATTTGGCAATGAATCGACAAAAAATCTTGAACCCGTCGTAAAAAAGCCCGCTCTTCTTCAACACCAGTAGGACGAATAAACAGACAAAATTCAGAAAAAATATCAGCCCATTCGGGTAACGCACGGGGCTGTGAAAATTCTATGCTTTTTAAGTTAGCCAATCTCGCTTGGTAATTAATAGGTAAAGATTTTTCGCGATTGCTAGGTGATAGATCGGCGATCGCCGCGCTAATCATCCCCCCACGTCCTCCAACTATATCTGCCCCAAAAATAGGCAAGGCATACTCAGGATTTGGAAACATTACACAATGGAGAATATCCAAACCATTGCCCACCTGAGCTAGTTCTAGATGTAATTTGCGAAATTGTTTGGTTTGATAACAAAGATTTTCAATGATTAATTTTTCTCCTTCTAAATTCCCCTCAATGTAGCCTAGATCTTCGGGGATAAGATATGGTTCAAGATCTAAATTTTTTTGCCATGTTTCTTCAATACAGTTTGCTAGCTTCTGAATTAAATGATGTTGACGGGTTCGCAAGGATGCTGACATAGACTTGTTAGATAAGGAAAAAGGAGAAAGGCAAAAGGGAAATAATATAAATTTGTTAAGGATATCTAATTTTCGGGTTACATCGGCTCAATTAAGCCGACTCAAAAAGTTTTAGCTCTTCAATTAGACGATCAAAATAGGGTGCTAATTCATTTTGAAGCTCTGGGTCGAGTCTTTTAAGACTAGCAATTTTGATGGATGATAAGCCAAGAATCATAGCATCAATAGGTACTTGTAGCTCTTGATAAAGCTCCTGCATATACCTCAGCCCCTCAGCATTTAAGTAATCAAGACGCTGACCCGCAATACCGTAGGTGATGCAGCGCAGAAAGTGCCAAAAGTCCCGCCAGCAAGCATTTGCTCGTTCCGCAGGATAAAGCCCACCCCCTTCTTGGGTGATTTTCGGGAAGGTTGCTAATACTTGTTGTCGCGCCTCATCAACAGTTTGTGGTGCTTGTGCAGACAATAATCTTACTGTTGGGATATTTGTAGCGATCGCAGGTATTAATATTTGTAAATCACTTAAATCTTCATCGGTAAGATAACGCCCTTGATCGTCGGCATCTTGAAATTTGGCAATGGCAAGATCTGGATAAATATTTTGCCAAGAGATGAAGCTGACGATACGAGATTTTTTAATCAATGCAAGAACTTTTTCGCTTAATTGAGGATTAGGCATTAAATTTAGGGTGAGTGAAATGGCAGAAAATTTAGCTTTAAGCTAGTTTAGCCGATCGCATTAGGCTTAAATTAATTAATCACACGACCTAAAAAATCCTTACCTCCTAATAATTTATGGATCTTTTCCAAATCAAAATTGATTTGCAAAATTCTGATTTTCAGTATCGGATCAAAGCGATCGCCGCACTCAAAGATTTTACGGCTGAAATAGCAATCCCTTTATTACTCCAGCATGTCAAAGATCCTGAATTTTTGGTGCGTACTTTTGTGGCAAGAGAGTTAGGGCGACAAAAAAATGCCGAATCCTTTGCGGCGCTACTGCAAATTATGCGCTATGACAATACCCCAAATGTTCGGGCTGAAGCTGCCAACTCTATTTCTTTATTCGATCGCATATCCGCTTCGCACTTAGTCCTAGCATTTCACCAAGACGATCACTGGTTAGTAAGGCGCAGCATTTTAGCGGCTCTAGTAGAAATGCAATGCTATCCAGAGATATGGGAAATATGTTGTGTGGGTATAGCTGGCGAAGATGCCGCCGTACAAGAAGCCTGTATTGATGGCTTAGGTTCTTTGTCTGGTTCTGATCAATCAGACAAAGCCCTATCAAAGTTATTAGAGCTTAAAAATGCAGAATTTGAATATATTCGTGTGCGGGTTGCCTATGCCCTGACCCAATTCGATACACCTGAAGCCAAAGAAGCAATAGTGGAACTGAGAGGCGATCGCGACTATCGAGTAGTGGGTGCAGCTATGGAAAATTTACTATAAAACCCATTGATAGGGTTGCAGCGCTTCGCGCCGAAACCCTATCAATGGGTTTCAAATTTGTATCTCTTGCGACTGATTTGTAAAGGATTGTTACTTACTTTACAAAAGATGAGACTAAACAGACTCCGATCTTTTATGTTCTATATGTCTTGTGAATGACACAAGCGCAAACAACGTTTTAAATAACATAACTATTTTTAAGGAGAGCTATTAAATGCTTGACGCTTTTTCTAGAGCTGTAGTTTCAGCTGATGCTAGCACCTCTGTAGTCGGTGATATCAATGCTCTTAAAGCATTCGTAGCTAGCGGCAACCGTCGCTTGGATGCAGTAAACGCGATCGCTAGCAATGCAAGCTGCATGGTTTCTGACGCAGTAGCAGGTATGATTTGCGAAAACCAAGGCTTGATTCAAGCTGGTGGTAACTGCTATCCTAACCGTCGCATGGCTGCTTGCTTGCGTGACGCTGAAATCGTTCTACGTTATGTCACCTATGCTTTGTTGGCTGGTGATTCTTCCGTATTGGATGATCGTTGCTTGAACGGTTTGAGAGAAACATACGCTGCTTTGGGCGTACCTACAACCTCCACAGTACGTGCAGTCCAAATCATGAAAGCACAAGCTGCTGCTCACATTCAAGACACCCCTAGCGAAGCTCGCGCAGGTGCAAAACTCCGCAAGATGGGTTCCATCGTAACCGAAGATCGTTGTGCTTCCTTGGTTGCTGAAGCTTCCAGCTACTTCGATCGCGTAATCGCAGCTCTTAGCTAATTGATTGATTGCTAATTGATTGATTGCTAATCGATTGATATCTGAATTACGATTTGCTGGTTGAGATTTGATTGACCAGAACCAAAACTAAGCTCACTGAATAAAAAGAATCCAGTTTGGAGATTTAATAAATGAAATCCGTTGTTACTACCGTTATTGCCTCTGCTGATGCAGCAGGACGTTTTCCTAGCACCTCAGACCTCGAATCAGTACAAGGTTCTATCCAACGTGCTGCTGCTCGTTTAGAAGCTGCTGAAAAGCTAGCTGCTAATCTTGACAACGTTGCTAAAGAAGCATACGACGCTTGTATCAGAAAGTATCCTTACTTGAACAATTCTGGCGAAGCAAACTCGAACGACACTTTCAAAGCAAAGTGCGCTCGTGACATCAAGCACTACTTGCGCTTGATTCAGTACAGCCTCGTTGTTGGCGGTACCGGTCCTTTGGATGAGTGGGGTATTGCAGGTCAGCGCGAAGTTTATCGTGCATTGAGCCTTCCTACCGCTCCTTATGTAGAAGCTTTGAGCTATGCTCGTACCCGTGGTTGCACACCTCGTGACATGTCTGCACAAGCATTGACCGAGTACAATGCATTGCTTGACTATGCAATCAATTCTCTTTCCTAATTGATTCTCACGGTAAGCCTTGCTTGCTAAAAAACAAAAGTAGGGGCAATTTATGAATTGCCCCTACTTTTGTTTTTGGATGGAAAATTGATATAATTACAGAATTATGGATAAACGTTTTTATAGCCTTTTTAATTTGACAGAAGATCAGGCGATCGCTGTTTTAGATACCCCGCAAGATCAGATTGGGGAAGATGATTCTCGCTATATTGCCGCTTCGCATTTAGTAAATTTTAATTCCGAAAAATCGATCGCGGCTTTAGTCAGAGCGATTCATGAAACTAATCCTGAAATGGATAATCGCATTGTCCGCCGAAAGTCGGTGGAAACGCTCGGTCGTCTGCAAGCTGAGTCAGCTTTGCCAGTAGTAAGAGATTGTTTAGCCGATCCAGATTGCTTTATGGTAGAAAATGCAGTTTGGGCGATCGGTGAAATTGGCACAAAAGATCCCCAGATTTTAGAAGAAATTACGCAATTATTAGATCGGTCAGACCAAACTTATCGCGTGATTATTCAGACATTGGCAAAGTTGGATTATCAACCTGCGATCGCGAAGATTCAGCAATTTGTAAAAGATGAGAGCTTGCCAATCTCTAGCGCCGCGATCACGGCTATTTGTCGATTAACTAAAGATTTTTCGCAAATGGATAAGGTTGTTGCTCTGCTCCAAAATCGTAATGTGATCGCCCGCCGTTTATCGATTCAAGATTTAATCGATGCCAAATATTATGCTGCAATTCCTGCGATATCGCGCTGTCCTGTGTCCTTGGTGTTTCGGTTGCGCGGGATTAGGATGTTAGCGGAAGAAGGTATTCAAGAAGGGGCGATCGCCTTTGCGGATGTGCAAGAATCCTTAGAAAAGTCATTAATCGATCATCCTTCCACTCTTGTCCCAGTTCATAATTACAGTACTTTCCCCGATCTGCCACGTTTAATTCATGAGCTTTATGAAACTGATTTTGGCAGATGTTATTTAGCAATCCAAACTATTTTAGAGAATTATGCTGATGATGCGCCTGCGGCTCTAGTTAATGCTTATGAACAAGAAGCCCGCAATGATTATGGCGCTCATTTCCATGTGGTTAAACTTTTCGGCTGGTTAAAATACGCGCCAGCCTACGATCTCTTAATTGAGAGTTTGCACAATAAACAACCCCAGTACCAAAAGTCACGAGCCGCCGCCGCGATCGCTCTTGCCGAAATCGGTGATACGAGAGCAATTCCCGAACTAAAAGCTTGTTTGGAAGCCAAAATCTGGGACTTGAAATATGCGGCTCTGTTAGCATTAGAGAAGTTTGGTGATTTCACAGGCTATGAAGTACTAGCCAATGATAGTGATTTACTAATTCGCGAGAAAACAAAAACTTTACCAATTTGATGATGTGCCGCGCTATGCGCGGCACATCATCAGAAATTTAAATCTTTTATTATCAATTTAATCCAAATGTCTATCGATACTTATTTTCAACAACTTAAACATCCCAATCCCAATGTTCGCAATCAAGCAATGTGGGAAATTGCCGCTAATTATGATGCCGAAGTCATTACGAGATTGATGAATATTCTCGATGACGAAGATACAAACTATCGGCGATCGGCAGTAAAAACATTAGGCGAAATCGGTCATGAGGCTGTCTCACCTTTAGTTGACGCGATGCTGCATAGCGAAAATGTGACTGTGCGCGGCAGTGCCACCAAAGCGATCGCGCAAGTGGTAATTTGTCATCCTGACCAACCGCTATCAGATGAAGGTGTCGCAGGTTTAAAGGCAGCTTTGCAAGATCCCAATCCTGTGGTGAATATTGCGGCGGTAATGGCGATGGGAGAAATTGGCGAGCCTGTTTTGGATATCTTGATCGAGGCGTTAAGAGAAACTGATAATCCTGCCTTGGCTATTTCGCTAGTGAATGCGATCGCTTCGATTGGCGAAAGTCGCGGTATGGATGTTTTGCGTTGGATCATTGATAATGAGGCGACTGATTCTTATGTAAAAGAATCAGCAATCAGTGCCTTATCTAGATGTGAAATGACCGCTGGATTTAACCGATAATAGGCTTGACCATTTATTGATAATGAATTTAAAGAATAATATATTCTTTTATTCTCTTTTATTACTATTTTTACTACCGTTTAATTTTTTAAATTTAGGAGAACCCATGAATCAAGGTTTAGCAACACTTTTACGTGTAGGTACGCAAAAATCTCACTCAGCCGCCGAGAGTACCGATTTTATCAAATGCTTTTTAAAAGGCGTGGTTGATAAAACCTCCTATAGCAGACTAGTCGGTAATCTTTACTTTGTTTACAAAGCGATGGAAGAAGAGTTTGAAGTACATAAATCCGATCCCGTTCTTAGCAAGCTCTATTACCGCGAACTATGGCGCGAAAAGAGTCTAGAACTCGATATGTTGTTTTACTTCGGTTCCAATTGGCGCGAAGAGTTTAAGCCTACACCAGCCTGTGAAAAGTATCTTGCCCGAATTCGCGAGATTTCAGCTAACGATCCAGTTCTGCTAGTCGCTCACGCTTACACCCGTTATATGGGCGATCTCTCTGGTGGTCAAATCCTGAAAAAAATCGCTAAAGAGGCGATGGGCTTGCAGGATGATAAGGGTACTGCATTCTATGAATTCGGTGACATTCGCAACCACGGTGAATTCAAAAAGCGTTACCGTGAATCTCTGGACACTTTACCTGTGGATGCAGCAACTGCTGAACGCATTGTTGATGAAGCAAATGCCTCATTCCATCAAAACATGGAAATGTTCCGCGAACTAGAAGGTAACTGGTTTGTAGCATTGACCAAATTTGGTTGGAACTCTCTCCTTACCAAGATCAAGGGTGAACCGAAAGAAAATGCTTCTGCTCGCCGCGAAAAAAAGTCTAGCAGCTAAATTCAATAAAAAAGAAAGGGCGCTTTGTGCCCTTTCTTTTTTATTGAAATAATTGTCCACGACCCAGCCATATCTCTAGAAGCAAGATGGCGAAACCTAACATTTAGCTATCCCATATTTGCTAGAGACCATTCTTGATTAATTCTCTAAACAAGTTTTCCTTGACCATTGATTGGCGCAAAACTTCTAATAACAGTTCTTGAGTAGTCAGTAAGTCTAGTTGATCGACTTGTTTTTTATAAACTCTCAAACTGAATTCTTGCTCAATGCTTAGACCGATGGAAATGTTCATGGTTAATAATTAGATTATGAGTGATTACGTTCAAAGCTGAGAAAACTTGCGAGTGTTGACATTCAGCTTTGAATCGTCGGATGAAATGATGACTGTGTAGTTCTCAAACAAGCAGTTGGGGGTGAATTAAATCGTATCCTGCTGCTTTGATCTTCTGATTACTGACTTGCAAACTTTTACGCTGAAGACTCGATTTGGAGGCATCCCACTGTACTGGAGGCAGACCGTAAGCAGAACAGACCCGCCCTATCTGTTCTTTGACAGTGAGTTGGCTATCATCAACTAGATTGTAAATTCCCTCCAGACCATTTAACCGCGCAAATTCGATCGCACCGACGATATCATCACGGTGAATCCAATTAATAATGCGATCTCCTTTACCTGGAACCGTCATCCCAGCCATATCGCCAAACATATTAACTAGCTCTCGCTCAGGACCATAAATTCCACCGAGGCGCAGCACACAAACTTTTTGGTGATGATTAGCTGCTTGTAGGATGATTTGCTCTGCTTGATGTAGCACATGCCCCTTCCGATCTAGTGGGTCGATGTGAGCAGTCTCATCTACCCACGCCCCTTGCCTGTCACCATAGACAGAACAACTACTCAAGTAGATAATTTGCTTGACATTCGGAGCTTGGTCTAGAGCAACAACCAAATTTTTGGTCGTGTTTATGTAGGTATCTGCATAGGTCGATTCAGATGATTCTTGAGAACCCGTAGGAGCAACGCTCACTAACAGAGTATTTTGACCTTCGAGTAGTAACTGTAATGACGTGAGGTTATCCGCTTTCATCAAGACTACTTTGGAAACGATTTCCGAAATTGAAGCTACCCGTTCTCTACTGGTAGTCGTACCTGTCACATCATGACCCCGATCTTGCCAATAGTCAGCGACTGCGCTGCCGACATAGCCACAGCCAAGAATAGCCATATTCTCAAACAAGGGACGATTTTGAGTCTGCTGACGAATTAGTTTGGCAAGGAGATCCATGTCAAATGCCGAACTAGTTTCACCAGAAGAATTATTTTTGTCAATGGAGTCGTACATGTTTTTGGGTACTAGTTAATATCGAAGGTATTTGGAATCTCGTATCGACGAGCAGGCAGGAAATAGATGAGTAGAGCCGTGAGCATCCCTAAGTTAGACGATCAATCCGCAGTCTAGATTCAGCGCGAGTTTTACCCAAACTCGCTCTTTTTCGATTACGAGGCGTGAGTAAGAACAATCTCGATCGCTGAGGCAATCACCGCACCCAACAGACCAAAAGTGAGGTAATTTCCAGTTTTAGTATTTGAACCTAAGAGTCGATCTTTGTTGCTAGCTGAAAAGAACAGAGACCATGCTTGAGTTGTATCGATCTTCTGGAAGCGATTAAATTCGGCATTAAAAATTGGAGCTGTATTTTGACTCTGCATATAGGCACAAGAATTTTGAACTACTGTAATAAATCTTAATATAACACTAGCCCAATTTTAATGGTGGTTCGGTCGGAATGAGATCGGGATTAAAATGGCGATCCAGATATTACATCGAATTATGTTGAGCGCATCAAAGGTAAGCTAAGGGAGCTAAATGAATTTGACTTAGGTTACCTAGGGGTACGACAACGATTTGTGCATTTTAGGGACATAAGTCCGCAACCCAATCTCTGATAAGGCTTTGATAATCAATTGTTTAAAGTCTGTACCACGAAACTCAACCCATACGACGAGTTTGGCACAGTGATTTCGTATAAATCCAATAAAAAAGAAAGGGCGCTTTGTGCCCTTTCTTTTTTATTGGAATAATTGTCCACGACCCAGCCATGTCTCTAGAAGCAAGATGGCGAAACCTAACATTGCTAAGCGACCATTCCAAACTTCAGCGGAAAGAGTCATCCCCCATTCCCAACGTTCTTGTGGATAGAGCTTAGTGTCTTTTTGAGGCTGGATGGTTTCAGCAAAGAGAATAGGCTTATCGCTTAAAGCTTTAAGCACAATGTCGGCTAAAGCTTCGATAAAAGCTGGGTCAGTATCAGGAGCAGGTACTCGCGCAAAAGTCTCAATCCCAGCTTGTTCGGCAATTTCTCGGTATTCCATGTCAATTTCTTCGAGAGTTTCGATATGTTCAGACACAAAGCTAATTGGGACTACGACTAATTCTTTTACGCCTTGTTCTGCAAGTTCAGCGATCGCTGCTTCTGTATAGGGTTGCAACCATTCGACGGGACCGACACGACTTTGGTAGGCGAGTTTGTAAGGATTAGGACGATTTAGTTTTTGCATGATAAGCGCCGCGCAGGTTTCAATTTCCTTTTGATAGGGATCGCCTGCTTCTTCGATGTAGCTGACAGGTACTCCGTGAGCGCTGAAAAATATATAGGCTTCGCTAGGATTATTAACTCGGTCTAGTTTTGCCGCAATCAAATTTGCCATTGATTGTAAATAACCTGAATTGTCGTACCAAGAAGGTACAACTGTATATTTGATCTTTTGCAATTCTGGATCGATCTGCCAAATGCGCTCGATCAAGCTAAAACTGGAGCCTGTGGTGCTAATCGAAAATTGTGGATACAAAGGCAAAATTACTAATTCTTCAATCTTGTCTTTTTTTATTTGGGCGATCGCTTCCTCAGTAAAGGGATGCCAATAACGCATTCCAATATAGACATTGACGGCATGTCCATTTAGCTGAAGTTGCGATCGCAGGGCTTCGGCCTGAGCTTCGGTAATCTGACGTAGCGGTGAATAACCTCCAATCTTTTTGTAATTCCTCTGAGATTTTTTGAAGCGAAGGGTAGAAATGAGCCAAGCTAGGGGCGCTTGTAATAATGGAGAGGGTAGCCGAATAAGTTCTGGATCGGAAAATAAGTTATACAAAAATGGACGCACATCTTCTAATTTGTCTGGCCCACCGAGATTCAATAGTAAAATACCTAATCGATTCATATCATTCGCTATGTCATTGCTCTAAAATTTTGCCAGAGATGCCGAAAAGCATTCTGAATAGTGATACTTCAACAATACATTTATTTGGTAGAACAACAAACTAAATTATTGCCCTCCATTTCCATTATCAATCTGTTTGCATTGCAGCAATAATCGCCGTCGCTAAGGCTTGCGAATTAAATAAAACCCAATATTGCGCGGACAAAAGCCCACCTCATCAATATTTTAATCTAAACTAGAAGCATACAAAATCTTTATAGAACCTTAAAATCTTGAGTAATTCATTTCAAGCGAGAATGCTACTTTCTCACAATTTTGATGTCCCGTCCGACATTGTCCCAGCCATCAGTCGAGAAGAATTTGCAGAAGTATTTCGCATCGGTTTAGGCGATCGCCCATCTTGCCTGACTAGACTTGTCAATCATCCCCATTGGACTGTGGAAATTCTATTCGATTGCCATCAGTTTTCCCCTAATCAAATTGGTGAGTTTTGTGCTGAGGCTTTGGCAAATAAACGTATCAGTCAAGGCGCAGATCCTAAATCTCTACCCGAAATTTTAATCTTAGGCGGCATCAAAACTACTCCGCCTACCAGTGATTCGCCCGATGCTTTGCAGACTGGCGATTGGGGCGTGGATGTGGTGGAAACATTAGTAGGAGAAACTTTTTTAAAGGGAATTGCATGGGAGACAACGATCGCTTCCAAATCCCTTGATACGATTTTTAAAGTCGAACTAAAGGATATCCAATCTTCTTGCTGAGAGCGTAAATTTTGGTATAGGTTTATTAAGACTCTGAAGACTAGGTGCGCTCGACCTAATATGATTAAAAAATATATTGAGGATATTGAAGATATGTGGCTTAACGTAGCTATATATTGTTATTTATCGATTTTTTATTAACGACAGATTAAATCTATAACATCAGATTATAGATTCCATTTACAAACTATTTTAAACCCGAAATTTGTTGGCATACAAAGGAGAAACTTAATATGGTCAGTACTTTTATAAATTCAGTTGCGCCTAGATCGCCAAATACTCCCGAACGTCAGCAACAGTTTTATGAAGCCTACCAACCTTTCAAAGAAACTGCCCCTGTAGAATCCTATGCAGGTTCATCGGATACGGATCTTGATGTTGTAATTCGGGCAGTATATCGTCAGATATTTGGCAACGCTCATGTGATGGAGAGCGAACGCCAAACTATTGCTGAATCTCAGTTTAAGCGCGGTGACCTAAGTGTGCGCGAATTTGTGCGTCAATTAGCAAAATCGGATTTGTATCGCTCTCGCTTCTTTGATAGTTGCTATCGCTATCGGGCGATCGAGTTGAACTTTAAGCATCTGCTCGGACGTGCGCCTGACAATTTCGATGAAATGCGCTACCACAGCAGTGTTTTAGATCAAAAAGGTTTTGAAGCAGATATTGATACATATATCGATAGCGATGAGTATCAAACTGCTTTTGGTGAAGCGATCGTTCCCTATTACCGAGGTTTCAGCACTCAGAATGGACAATCAATGTTGGAATTTACCAATATGTTCCAATTGTTGCGGAGTGCCTCAAGTAGCGACAAGGATCTCGCCACTAATAACAAACCACAACTGACCAGAGCGATCGTGCAGAATTCGCCCTACGGCAAGCTCAAGCTCAGTGATGTTGAAGCCATTCTTGCGGAAGTCTTTAAGCCTAAAACATCGGGTATCGGTCAAGCTGAATCTTGGGCGACATCGGCAAACTATGCCGCCGAACAAGCCTTACGCCAAACTCTACTTGATCGAGATCTAATCATCGAAAGTCTACAAAAACAACTAGCGGATCTGCGACCATCGGCTTCAATCGGAGCTTCCTATATCAAAGATGTTTGGCAAACTACATCTGTCTCTGTTCAAGGCGATGCTTCTGACTCTTTATTGCAACAGTCAGATAAGCAGATTGAAAAGATAGCAATCTTACAAGCTCAGATTGCTGATGCACGGAGATATGCCGCGATCGGTGATGCACGCTTAAACAAATGGCGCAGTCGTGTTTTCAATGGTTGACGCTCAATGTTCAACAATGTAGAACTTGGTGTCTTTCAGTTCTATAATTCTAGTAAGTTATTAGTTCAATTTAAAATTCTTTAGGAAAATATTTATGTCAATTCCATTGTTAGAGTACAAACCCCTATCCCAAAATCAGCGCGTGGCTGGATTTGAAGTCGCAGGTGACGAGCAACCTCGGATTTATTCCACTGACAATTTGTTATCAGGTTTAGAGCTAGATCTCTTGATTGGCGCGGCCTATCGTCAAATTTGCAACGAACAGCAGATGCTGGAAAACCACCGTCAACTGTATTTAGAGTCTCAGTTGCGAGCAGGACAAATTACAGTTAGAGGATTCATTCGCGGATTGGTATTATCTGATTCCTTCAAACGACTGACCTTTGATAGTAATAATAACTATCGCTTTGCAGAGATTTGTATTCAGCGCCTTCTTGGTCGTAATGTCTATAGCGATCGCGAAAAGATGGCATGGTCGATCGTGATTGCTACTAAAGGACTCCCAGCTTTTGTTGATGAATTACTCAATAGCGAGGAATATCTCAGTAACTTTGGCGATAATATCGTTCCCTATCAACGTCGTCGCATCTTGCCACAGCACACTAAGGGAGAAGTCACCTTTGCTCACATGGCAAGGTACGGTACTGACTATCGCGATCGCTTACCGAAACAAGTCTTTAAAGGAATTAAAGGCGCAGCAAGATTGGATTATGTCCGTTGGGAATGGCAAAAGAACCCACCTGCAATTATCGGTAAAATTGGTGCAGCGTTTGTCTTTGCTGGCGTTGGCATTGTCGGATTTGTGGTACTGGGAGTATTTCTCGGATTGTAAATTCTTAATAAGTAGCTAAGGTAGCTTATAGAACTAACTTTAAGAGAAGTTAAAGAACAAAGTCAGAGAGAACGTTACTCGCTCAGACTTTGTTCTTTTAACTATTAGTTTTGTTTAATCTTCTTCTGCTTGGCGGTGAATTTGGGCGATCGCTATTTTTGCCAATACTTTAATAACTTGTTCCCGATCGTCAAGCAAATTCTGTAATGCTTCTAACGCAAGAGCATTGCCCATTTTACCGAGGGAATTAACTGCTGCTTTGCGTACATCCAAATCCACATCTTGCAGAGCCAAAATTAGATGCGTTAGCGCAGGTGGATAATTTACCTGTGCTAACGCCGTGGCAGCCTCAGCACGAATAATTGCCTCTGGATCGGTGAGTGCTGAGACTAAAAGATTGCAAGATTTTTCATCGGATTGCTCCTGAGCAACGTGACCGATCGCGCCAATTACAGCACAGCGAACATCTAGGGAAGCAGAATCTAAAGCTTTATACAAATAGTCCGCACCTTCAGAACCAATAAAGGCTAAAGCCCAAGCTGCATGACCTTTGATATCTTGCGATTTACTATCATCTCCTAAGATTTCCAACAAAGCTGGCACTGAGGCTTCACCAGTTTTGGCTAAAGCCCCTGCCGCCGAACTTCTGACTACGGTATCGGGATCGTTCAGAAAAGAATTTAATAAAGTTGGTACAGCGATCGGATCGCCAATAATAGTTAAGGTTTTTGCCGCAGCACGGCGCAGTACTACATTGGGATGATTCGCTAATGATTGCATCAAAAATGGAGTTGCGGCTTCGCCAATTTCTCCCAAAGTCTCAGCGAATCTCAGTCTAACCAGTCCACGCGGATCTCCCAATCCTTCTACTAATTGTTCTAAAATTTGGGAATCGCTATCATCAAAAGTACCAAAAGAAATTTGATCGTTTACTTTTTCGACCAGAAGATCGTTTACTGCTTGAATTTCGAGAATAGAGTTTTCCATTTTGTAGATATTCGGAGACATGTGATTTGTTGAGCTTTATCAATCTGCATTTGAGTTTGATTTTTGCTGACGTAAAGATTCAAGAGTTGCATCGATCTTAGCTAGATTTGGTTCTAAGTTCGCTAGAGCTTGAGATTTCATGATTTTTGCTCTTTGTGCCATTGCTAGAGTATCACTTACGATCCTTTCGCGATAGCTCTCTAGATCCTCAATCATTTCCGTAAGCTGGTCAGGAGTTGCGAGTTCAAGGGATTTAAGTTCAGGGACATCAAACATAATCTTTTTTAAATTATTTCAATAAAATTAAATACAAATCAAGTATAAATTACATGCAAAAAACAAAAAACTAAATATAATATAAAAGCCATGTATCTCAATCATTTCATCTTTAGTTTTTAAAGCCTAGCTCCTTAACTTAAATTAGATAAATATAACACGAGCCAGTGTTTCAACTAAACTTGTTGATCGAATCTTGTCCGAAAATTGCCATATTTAATCCAATATGGCTTAAGTTTATGATGTGGGGTATGCAGACTTGCTTTTGAGCGATAGAGAATGACTTGGCGGCGATCTCCAATCCAAACTTTATCGACCGCATCAACAGCAATAACCGTTCCACCCAATGTCGTAACGCATTCGGCAAATCTTTCTACGGCACTATAATCCACAGTTTCAAAGACATATAAATTGCCAGAACAAATTAGATGACGGCTGCGAATCCAGCACTGCATTTTTTTCTCTGCTTCTGGGGGCAGCATTTTGGCTCCAAATTTAGCGTCAATAGAAGCTAAAAAATTCGATCTTGTTTCAAGATATTCAGAAGATATTTGGCACTTCATGGGCGAAACTTTCTCTTTTTTCAAATTTAAGAGGGCCTGCTGTAGAACCCCAAACTTGTTGATGTGTATTCATGTCTAAGCCCTTATCAAGACTTAGCCAAGTTGTTTCCGTAATCTCGACATAGCTGTCTAGATAGGTTTGACAACCATTTTTTTCGATTAAACATTCAGTTCCTTCTACACCACCAATAAAGCGATCGCCTTTGCGTTTAAATACCATTGAGCAGTTATATCGGCGTTCAATATCCTTTGGAGTGATGGTATTCAGAATACTAAGATCGCGTCCAGAGCCAGCAAAGAACATCGCATTTTTGAGGCTAAAATTCTCGATATAAATGCGATCGCCTTGATCGATCAAACGATGGACACCCTGACGATAGGGACTCCAAAGATCATAATCGTAGACTTGTTCGGAATAGAGTCCAATTCCATTGAAAAAAACAAAGGGTAATGGACGGAAAAACACATGAATATGAGCGTAATCTTTAGGACTTGACGAGGCTTGCTGATAATTACTAAAATCCCCTGACATCCAATGCGCTAGGGTAATTAAATCATTGTCTTCAGAGCTTTCCATTCGATTAATCTTTAGCTGTTTGACGAATCTCAGATGAAAAAGAAGCCATGACTACGCCAGTGCCAGCACTGGTTTTGATCAAAGAAACGCGACAACGCACGTTAGGATTAACAAACCAGATTTTTTCTTCGGCGGCGGCGCGATCGTAGGGAGTTGTTAATACAAAAGTGCCATCATCGGTGAAGTGATATTTACCGATCGCTGCCATTTCTTCCGCATATCCGCGATCGCGTAACAAACTTCCTTGGTTAGGATTTTCAGGATCGGGAATGGGAATCAGCACACAAGTACCTTTGACGGCTTCGCTATCTTCCCAGTCAGATTGACCTTCCCAACTCATCCGAAATGGAGAAACTGCTAATTTGGGATCAATGTTATAGGATTCACAAAGTGCGATCGCCTCTGGATCATCTTCAGCAATTGCCAAAATCTCTATTTCCGACTGCACCGCCTCAAAATGACTAAAAGCTAGGTGATGAGCGCTACGTTGCGATCGCCAATTCCCTATTGATTTTTCAACAAACTCCTGAATATCCATTAATCTTTTAGAATTGATTGTTACTCGAAACGTTTTTGAATTCCTTCGCGAACAACTTCTCCATTAGGCGAGGTTGTTCGCGAAGGTCAGGCAAAAAACTAAATTACTTCAGTAATGCTAACAATTCTGCCTGAAGTGCGGTTAATTCGTTGGATTTGGGGAGTCATCTTGCTTGCAGAAACAATGTACTCAGATGTGCTGATACGGCGTTTGGTATCAAACTTGGAACCAGAAACCAAGATTTTGAAACGCTTTTCAGTCCCAGAACCATTTACAGTTGCGGTAGAAGCCTTGATCGTATTGGTACTATTAGTTGCAACAGCAAATACGAGCTGTGAATTTTGAACAGCACTGTCAACCTGTGCAGCACCGCGATCGAGGGCAAACATGCGATTGTAACCAATCTGCTTAGCATTGGCGGCGCTATCCTTGCCACGATAGAAAGGAACAGTGTTTTCGCCAAAGGCGGTTTGGTACTCATCGCTATCGATGTACGAATCAATTTCTGCGTCATAGCCTTCGGCTACGCAACGAACGATATGCTCAGAAACTTCACGCTGATCTTGAGGAGCGCGACCGAGCAAGTGCAGAAAGTTCAATTCCACAAAGCGATAGGGCGCACAGGAAGCGAAGTAGCGATCGCGGTAAAAGTCGGATTTGGCAACAAGTCTCACAAATTCGCGAACAGAAATTTCACCGTTGGTAAGCTTCGATTCTGCGGAAATCAGGCGCTCGCTCTCCATCACGTGGGGATTGCCCAAAACCAGTTTGTAAACCGCACGAATGGTAGTATCGATTGTCATAATGACTATTCTCCAAAGTTGTTAAAAGGTTTAAATGAATGAATGAGGCGAATAAAATTGATTAAATCCGAATAAATCAGTTCGTGGGATACCAACAACTAAGCCACTTTAATGCTTAGGATCTTGCCAGAAGAACGGCTAATCGATTGGATTTTAGAGGTCATCCTATTTGCGGGAACGATGAACTCGGTAGTAGTGCCAGGAGAATTATTGTCAAAATTCGCGCCAGAAACTAAAATTTTGAAACGCTTCTCAGTGCCAGACCCAATTACAGTTGCTGTCGATGCAGAGATCTTACTAGAACTGTTAGTTGCCAATGCATACACTAGTTGGGATGCTTTTACCGAACTGTCAACTTGAGATGCACCGCGATCGAGAGCAAACATGTGGTTATAACCAACCTGTTTAGGATTGGCGGCACTATCCTTACCGCGATAGCAAGGAACTGTGTTTTCGCCAAAGGCAGTCTCATACTCCTCACTATCGATGTAAGAATCGATCTCAGCGTCATAGCCTTCAGCTACACATCGGACGATATGCTCGGAAACTTCGCGTTGATCTTGAGGAGCGCGTCCGAGCAAATGTAAAAAGTTCAATTCCACAAAGCGGTAAGGAGCGCAAGAAGAGAAGTAGCGATCGCGGTAAAAATCTGACTTGGCAACAATTCTCACAAATTCGCGAACAGAAATTTCACCGTTGGTAAGCTTCGATTCGGCGGCAATCAGACGCTCACTCTCCATCACATGGGGATTACCCAGAACTTGCTTGTAAACTGCACGAATGACGGCATCCACATCATCCACACTATTAGCAAAGGTCGTATTCATTACATCTGTCATAATAATTATCTCCGAATTTATAGAATTTATGGAGTTTATAGAATTTATAATTTATAGAATTTATTTACGCTTCTCTATTATTTCTATTGGTTGATTTTGTTAGAGAAGTAAGCAAAAGCGCTATTTATTGATTAACAAATAGATGAAATCCAACAAAACAAACATTAGAAAAAACATTTTGAGGGATATGTCAGGGACAAACACCCTCAACGATAGCTACTCAACGATAAATATCGGATTACACAACTGTGACGCTGGCAATTACGCCACCTTGAGCGTGAATCCTTTGAAATTGAGCTGAAAGCTGTTCAAAGGGAACCAAGTACACCTTGTTGCTACGACGGAATTGTGAAACCTTGTTAACGTTTTTGGCACGATAACCCGTAACTTCAATCCGATAAACATTGCTTGAACCCAAAGTTCCCAAAGGAGTCCGACGCAAAGGGGCATCGGTAGGATTACGGAATGTCGCACCAGAACCTGAAGAAGGAATAACCGCAGTTGCTGTGGGATTAATTACTAGAGAATTCAGCTTAGGTCTGTTGCCAGACAAATCGCCCTTCAAGCTGCTGCTAGAAGCTCCGCGCACCAATTGAAAAGTATGCGTAAACTGAACCATGCTTGTGCAAGCTTCGGTCTTGTAGCCACGAATGTAGGGAACGAAGTTCTCGCCAAAGGTGTTTTGGTATTCGTCACTGTCGATATAGGTATCGATATCAGCTTCAAAGCCCTTGGTATCAAGAGTCGTGCTATGTCCGCGCATTTCTTCTAAATCTAATGGTGGGCGACCTAATAGATGGCGGAAGTTGAGTTCGATCGCACGGTAACGAGCGCAGCTTGTAAAGAATCGAGAGCAGTAAAGATCGGACTTAGCCACCGCCCTGACAAACTCACGGACGCTTAGTTCACCACGTTTGAACTGAGATTCGGCAACAGTTAGTCGTTCGCTCTCCATGACATAAGCATTGCCAAGAACTTGGCGATAAACTGCACGAATAATAGTTTCGGAATCTTCCTGAGATTGTCCCGACATCCACTCAACAGGTGGAGTTTCATCAAACAGGCTTACGCCCAATCGCGAAGCTGGTCCAAAAGCCATTACAAAATATCTCCTGAGTTAACGAAAGGATTTAATAAAAATGATTTTATAGAATCGTGTTGTCTTGCCAACTTTACTTTAGACGCTAGAAAACGCTCTTATTTTCGAGCTAGTGAGTAAATTCTCTTACAAGTTTGTACCTTTAATCATCAAGATTTGTAAATCTACATAAATCCTGCACAATTCAAAAATCTAATTTTTAAATCAGATTTTAGTCGGGTGGCGCTCTAAGTCAAACAAAAAACCATGAATATATTCTTCAGTCCACTCAGAGCCATAGAATCGAGTAAACATCCCTCTCGCTGGATCTTTTTCGGCGCGATAGCGCAAGTAACGTAGTTGGGCTGCCTCGATCGCTTCTAGTTGTTCGGGATCGGTTACAGGGATGGCGCGATCGCAAAAATCTAGATATGCTTGCAAATAATCTTTAAAAGCAGCAAACACATGGGTTTCCACCACTTCATTTTCCTGTGGTCTAGTCCAGAGAAAAGCTGGTGAAAAGAACTGACTTGCCTCTTCTGGGAAATCACCACCCCAAGGTAAATGGGGTTGATAGGATTCAAAAATTGGCAAGATTGGCTGTGTATATTTCGCCTGATATTCAGGGAGATCGCGAAATAGGGGCTGCATATCTAAAGCAATTAAATGCCCACCAGGCAAAGTGACTAAATCTGCACCAAAAAAAGGTAAATCATAATTTAGTCGCGGAAAAATCACAAAGTTTAACACTTGCAATGACGCTCCGCCCTGCACATGCGCCGCCCGAATTTGGCGTAACTTCGTTGATTGATAAGCGTAACTTGTAGTTACAACTTCGTTCTCATGTTTACCTTTGCCAACGATCGCCGATTTTGACTCGAATCCTGCGGGGATTGGGTAGGGCTGCAAATCGGGTAAGCGCTCCTTTAAATAGGCGATCGCATGATCTAAAAATGGTTGGTAGAGTGTCAACTTAAGAACTTACTCCTGTCGCTAGTGGCATCGCATCTTCAAACAAAAATCCATATAGGAACTTTTCCGACCATTCATGTCCAAAATAGCTACTGAACAAACCAGAAGCAGGATCGCGATCGGCGCTGTATTGATCGTAATCCTTTTGCGCCTTGACAATGCGCTGAATGTCCGATTGGTCATAGAGCGGAGTCGCATTAGCAAGCATTTGCCAGTACAAATTCAAATAATCTTGAAACGCTTCAAATACGCGAGTTTTTACAGTTTCAGGATCGGTCTTAGCAAACAGTAAATATTTCGAGAAATACTGATTAGCATCGTAAAACTTCATTTCCAGATTTTGCGATAGTTCTGGATATTTATCGTGTAGAGCTTTGAGGGGATGGATATACTTTTCTAAATAAGCCGCATCTTGAAACAATGGCTGAAAGTCCATCACAATCAAGTTTTTGACCTGCCCAAAGGATAGAAAGTCAATTCCTAATAAAGGCAAGTCATACTCATGACTGGGATAAATGACGCTATTAAAAATTTGAGCGCTTGCCCCTGCATCAATATATGTATAGCGAATTTTGCGAAGCTCTGGAGACTGATAGCACCAGCTATTAATTGTGGCTGGGTTGCGACCACGCTCGCTTGTACAAGACTCCAAACCTGTTGGTATCGATCGCTTTTGTAGCTGAAATCGCTCTTGTAGCGATCGTTCTAGATGTTCTAAAAAAGGTTTGTACATGATTTTTTAAGCAAAAATAAAGAGCAAATCTCAATAAAAAAAAGTAATTAAAAAGTAATTAATAGAGGAATTTTTAAAATGAATCTGAAGTACAGATTTTCTGATGAAGCAAAGCCTTTTGCTATAAAAAGCATTTATCGCGCCTTGTTATGACTGATTTTATTATAAGTCCGTAACTTTAATCATCAAGATTTGTGAACGTGCATATATTTTGCACAATCCTTATACCCCAAAAAAATCAGCCATTCTACTGCCCCTCTATATTATTCAAGCAAATTTGCGTCACTGAAATAACGTCGCTCGGAGCAGTAGGTCATCAAATACACGCCGTTCATCATCCGAATTGTACTAACCCGCACCCGAAAATCATCGGTAATAAACCAGCAGCGCTCTTGTCCTTGGTTATTGTCATAGTCAGTATCGATCGTCAAAATGCCATCATCACCAAACCAATAGCGACTAATTACAGGAATTTTTTCGACATAACCTTGATTGCGTAGCAGCTTACCCGATCGCCCTGTTTCGTCATCGGGTACATCGACTAAAATGGCAGCCTGATCTGGATTCGGTTCCTGTCCGCCTTCTTCATGGGCTTGCCACATAAAGCTCGCACCACCAGAGGCGATCGCCTCAGCCAGATATCCCGCACCACCTTGAGCTTCACAAATATTTTGAACTTTGGGATCATCGCGGGTCAGCACTTTAACATGAATTTTTGATTCTCCCGACTCATCTTTGACAGTATCAAAATGATGTACGGTACGATGAATAAACCAAATTCCCTCGCTCTTACGAAAGAAATCCATCATTGTCATTGGTGGCACTAACATTTATATAATTATCCTTTTTAATATCAATCTAAAAATTCCAAAAGTTGATGACGCGATCGCAGCTTGCGACATCAGTTACCTAGTTAGATTTTGACACCTTAAATAATACAAAATATGAAAATCCAAAATAAAGCCCAAGAAATTTTAGAAGCGATTAAGTCAGGTAAATCCTTGGCTATGCAGGATCTCTATCACTGCAATTTAAGTGGCTGTGATTTGAGTGGGGCAAATTTTCATCAAGCAATTTTGGTGCGGGCGAACCTCAACCGAGCCAACTTAAGTAACGCGGATTTAAGTGAAGTGGATTTGCGTAGTGGTGATTTGGGCGCAGCAATTTTGCAACGAACTAATTTACAAGGTGCTTGTTTATATCGTGTCAATCTCTGCGGAGCCAACTTGTCCGAGGCGAATTTGCAAGATACCAAACTACAGGGAGCAATGTACGACAGTCAGACAATGTTCCCTGAAAATTTTGCCTATAAGTCATCGGGAGCCGTGGGACCAAACGCAAATTTAAATGGCGCACCGTTTAATACGGCTAACTTGAAAAATGCCGATTTGCAGAGCGTCAATTTTTTAGGTGCATATTTGGGTGGGGCAGACCTCTCAGGTGCAAATTTGACGGGAGCGCGGCTAGTCCAAGCTGATTTACGCAAAGGCTTTTTGGTGGGGACTTGTTTACGCAATGCGCGGCTAAATGGCGCGAACTTGGCGGGAGTGGATTTACGGACGGCGGACTTGACTGACGCGGATTTTGAGCAGTTTGAGAGTATTGCGGGTGCTGATTTTAGTTATGTGGTGGGTTTGACAGACGAAATGCGATCGCGTCTACTCAGGCATCCGCAGCAAGATCTAGAAACCCTGAATCCTTTAACCCTCAAGACTACCTTAGCAAGTTTATCTCATCGCTTTGGGCGATTCACCGTAAATAACTAAAATTGGCTCTGGTATTGACATAGCAAGTAGTCTTTATCCTCGAATTACAATGATTTCTCGACCTGCTGGACTAATTACATTCTCAGTAGTCGTGCGATCGCTTAGCGGCGGCAAACCAGAACGGCGATCGAATATCACCAACCAACCTGTATCCAAACTCAATCCCGATAAATATTTATCCAACTGCTGTAATCCTTCCTTAATCGGATCAGGATTCTTATCGCGCCATACCTTCAACTCCATTGCCAAAATCACTGTGCCATAGCGCAAACAAATATCCATTCGCCCCGAACCAATGGCATATTCCCTTTCCAATGTGCCACCACCATTAACCACCCGATGCAGAAATGCCATCAATACTATGTGGGGTGCAATCTCTGGATAGGGTGTACTTCCAAATAATGGTTCTCCATGCTGCCGCCAGAACAAGATAAACGAATCTAGCAGTGCTTGAGCATTGAGATTACCATCCTGATCTAGCCATGTTGGTGCTATTGAAGTTAAAGACGCGATCGTAATTGATGCTATACTTCAAACGGGTACAATATGAGTATTTTTGAAAGATTGAAATTTGAGAGTAAGAAGGGAATCAAGTTCAGACTTATACTGAATATGAGGTTGAGCTAAGCAATCGGAAATGGCTGAACAAAAAAGGGGAAAATCAGAATAATATTTGGCGTACAAACATTTCTTTTTGACGAATTTCCAAAGACGCTCAATCAGGTTCAAATTAGGAGAGTAAGAAGGCAAATAAAGTAATTCGATATGCAAGGTCGCAGCTAAAGCGATAACGATCTGACACTTTTGATAACGAGCATTATCTAAAACTAAGGTGATAGGAATCATTAAGCCTAAAGCTGTACCCCTGTTAAGGTGTAAAAATATCGAACGTAGATTGGTCGTTTCAGCCTTCAAAAATCCATTTTCTTGAACTTTTGACATGATGTTTTACAGATCTATATCGCTGGGATCACGCAAGCTCCTTAGTCACCTTAACAGGGGTAGCCTAAAGCTGCCAATTTGTACAACAGTTCACAGACTTGCGTACCCGTAATATAGGTGTCATTGGTTACGGTAATCACTTCATGGGTAACAGCATTTAAAGCCGCCAAGACATTGAAACGTTTACGTCCAGAAGGTGTGCGTACAAAGACTCGTTCAAAACACCAAATTAAGCCTAAAAAAGCACCCATGACAAAGTGTGCTGAATCGACAAAGAAAACAGCGCGTTTACCTGCCTTTGCTTCTTCAAGTCTTGGCTCTAACTTTTTTTGTTTATATTCCTCCTGTGCTTCGACATCAACTTTGGCTGGAACCGCACCGACTTTTACACAACGCATTCCCATCGATTTCATAAATGTTCGGGTTTGGGTGGGACTACGTTTGATACCTGTCAAGGCGGCGATTTCCTCAATTGCTTGGGAAATTGTGGCGGGTGGATGCTCACGAAAATGCGTCTCTATCGTGGTTCGATGTGCAACTAGCTCACTCTTGGGTTTCCTGAAGTTGATTTCTTTGAGTTTTTCTATACCACCTTGCTTATAAGCTCGAAAATATTTTCGCAATGTATTCTCACTAATACCTGCTAATTCACAGATTTGCCAGTGAGGTAAGTTTTGACTTTTTAGCCACAGCACTTCCATTTTTTGCTGCACACGCGGATGCGGATGGTGAAATCTTTCATGTTTTAGCTTCGCTTTTTCACTTTCTGTAAATGCGATTTGCAACATATTCGGTATCTTAATTTCTTTACTTTAGCTCTTAGATTTTACTTCAATTATCCGCACTCTTAAGCCGTGTAAAGTATAGTACTTTAGGAATAACTTCTCGATAAATTGGATTAGCAATTTGAATACCACCTCTGCTATCCCGATTGCATAATCCTAAATCTAAAACATATCTCAAATCATCTTCTGGAGTATTAACTAACTCTTGACCTGACAAAATTGGTTCAACAATTATCCTCACCCTATCTTCTCTTAATCTTTCAGCTAAGCTATCTAAATGTGTATCTTGCCTCTTAATTAAAATCTCCTTAGCTTGCTCTATTAAATCAACATTGATCTCAATAGCTGGATCTTTAGCAATATATTCAACAATTTCCTTAGCGATCGCATTGACCAACCAAGGTTGACCCTGTGTCAAATGAAAGGCTAAATTAACCGCTTCGGAGGTAAAGACCTGTCCTGTTGCATCTGTATGTTGCTGATAAAGCCTATTAACATCCTCCAAAGTAAAGTTACTCAAAGTAAAAGATTGAACTTTGATATTAAATGGACTAGAAGATTGCAGGCGATCGCTACCTCCTGATGCATATTTATAATCCCGCACATCTCTCATCCCAATCAAGGCAAGTGACTGAGGAAATCCCTTAGGACGATTAGGATAACCAGAACGAAACTGTCTTAGGACCGAAATTAAAGTTTCGTCACTCAAAGCATCAATTTCATCTACAAAAATAATTAGAGGCAAAGCTGATGCCATTGACCAAGCTTGTAAGACCGTTTGTAAGTCAAGTTGACTAACACCTGTTTCCTGTTGAATTTGTGAGGGATTAGGTAATGGCAACTGCAAGAAACGTACCTGATTCCACCAACTATTTAAAATACTATTCTGTGCTAATTGGGGATTATGGGGAAATGCTGCACCTACTTCAACCGATAACATCACTGCAACATATTGACCACTCTCAGTCAATTCTTTTGCGAGGTTGATCATTGCCGTTGTTTTACCCGTCTGCCGGGGCGCATGAATTACAAAGTAATTCTCCTGAGCGATCAACTTCTCTAGCTCAGGCAAACGCTCGCTTGCCGGCAACATGTAGTGAATGTCAGCCTTACAAGGACCAGCAGTATTAAACCATTTTTGCATAACGACAGCTAACTAACGGGCAGAGATACCCCCTCAATATAACGCAACGCAAGCAAACTCCTGAAACCTTGAAAACACATTACCAGCACTAAGCATAAATACTCATTCACATAAATTTAATGACAAATAATTAATGATTATTTGCTCTAAGATATTCCTAAGACAAGTTGGACTTTCGATCTTGAAAATCATTGTTTTTTTCACATCTTCTAACTACACTTGATACTGCTATGTCGATTCCAGAGCCAATTTTAGTTGTTTACAGTGAACCGCCCAACGCGATCGCCAATACAGATTTACGTCAAGCAAGGGTTGATGAGTTTTTAGCATCAAGGTCTTTGCAACCCAAAAGTCGTAAGGCGTATCAAGCGGATTTGCGGACATTTATGGATTGGTGCGATCTGGCTTGGGTCGATGTGAGTCGGCGCAAAGTGACACAGTTTAAAACTTTTTTGCTGAAGGAGCGTGAGTTGGCGTTGAGTTCGGTGAATCGGGTGCTGCGGACTCTGAAATCATTTTATCGTTGGATGCTGCTCTCAGAATATGTAGTTGCCGATCCGACGATTGGCATTCAGCAGGAGCGATTGCCCGATCCTGTGGCTAAGGATTTGGAGGATGAGGAGGTGTTGCGAATTTATGAGGCGATTTCGTTAGGTAAGGTGGTGTTGCGCGATCGGGCTTTGTTTTCGGTTTTGTTGCATGGGTTGCGGGCGGAGGAGGTCTGTCGTTTGAATTTTGAGGATTATGTGAATGGGGAATTGGTGATTAAGGAGGCGAAGTGGGATAGTAAGGGAGAAGTGCCTTTGACGAAGTTAGGTATTCAGGATTTGGATGCTTATTTGGATTGGCGGAGAGAGCAGGAAGGAGAGTTATTGGCTGATAGTGCTTTGTTTGTGTCTTGCTCTAATCGTAGTCAGGGGAAGCGGTTGACCTATTGGGGAATTCGACATGTGATGGATGATTTGGCGGAGAAGACGGGAATTGATTTGCATTCGCATCGGGGCAGACATACGTTCGCGACGAATTTGATTGTGAAGTATGAATTAGATCCTTCTTTGGCGATGGAGTTGACAAGACATCGGGATGTGAGAAGTTTTAGGCGTTATACAAATCGCAAGAATAAGATTGCGGCGAAACGGGCTTTTTTGAAGGCGGCAGAAAAGTTGGAATAACTGATGGTGATGATTATTGCTAAAGCCCGATCGCCTTATGCCACGTAAACAAACGTTGCAATTTTTCCCAGTATTCAACAACTTGCTAGAGATGAGATTTCGGACGTACCTCGTATTCACGTCCATGTGTAAGTTCTAAAAAAAGAATTACATAGAGAAAGCGCTGTCGCTAAAAGTCTGTGAAGATTTGAGATGCAAAAATGAACAAAGAAAATTGCCAAATGTCACTGTTTCAAAATAGCAAATGTTATGTAATTGTGAGTTTCAAGCGCTCAATCAAAAAGATAGCATCTAGGCTCAAAGACCATTATGCTTGCGAAATTCTCGAATGCAATCGAGATGCAGTATCATTCTTGCCTTCAAAAGCTGGAACAATTCAGCAAATGCTGGCAAGTGGAAAAATACAAGACTGCACTGGACAAAATTTAAAGATATAAATCATTGCAATTGAACCAAGCTTACCCACCTATTGAGCCTTACTTTATTGGCTGGGGCTTGTTTCTTCAGCAGGTTTGGCTTCTTTGGGCTTTTTCTCAAATACTTGAATATTTGGCTCAAGCAAAACAAATCCTGTCGCAGTAGCTTCACCCATCTTGCCAGCGATCGCCGCTACCCACTGTGGATAATTAGCCTGTGCATCTTCCAACTTCTTAAATACTTTGGGTTTCACCGTAACGCTAAAGATTTGACCATCACAATCTAAGTCAAAGGACTTCCAACCGTTTTTATCAACGGACACGTCAACAGGAAGTTCGCTAATTTTGATGGTTAATTCCAATTTTCCTTGTATTGCCATATTTTTACTGTATACCTAATGATTCGTGTGTATTCATAACACATTTGATTGCTAGCATACGCTACCAGTGATTAAATCTCAAATTTGAAGAAACCTTAGCGATTTCAATTAGGTTATTTCTGTCCTAAAATATGACTAAATGTATTCCAGAGAAATGTAAAAAGTGTGCGATGCTTTCGGCGGCTCAGGCTCAAGAACTTCACGGCAGTAATGGCGATCGCTGTTGGAATCCTGCGGTTTGCTATAGTCGCCGATCCTATGCCCGTCATCGCGATCGCCGTAATCTGATTCGCTCACGTCAACGCGGTGATTCCGATGAAAATTTAGTTGTAAATACTGATGAATTTGCGTCAGTTTTTTGGGCGGTGTTAGTTGTTTATCGACAATCGGGAACTGATACACCGATTCATGCGATCGCTGTTCAGGTTTGGAAAGGTCAAGAAAAGTTTGCGGCGGTTCCACCAATCCATTGTGCGGGAATGGTTGCGACACAAGTGCATACTTATGTGCAGAAAGTATTGGTTTTGCTGGAGTCAAGTTATGGGATTAAGAAATTTGCTAGCCAAGAACGTCTCGATCCTTGGCTTTGTCCTTTGCGTCCTTGCCCTTGTCATTCAAATTAATTTTCGGTATGACAATGAAAGTTAAACAGCTTGAGTTGGATTTATGGGATATCCTTTCGACTGCGAGACAGACTCCTGAAGATGCAAATTTTCTAATGGTGTTTAAACTTTTAGATTTGACACTGGTTGATCTTGATACAAGATCTCAGTTACGAATAGCAGGAGAAGCGGTATGTCAGATTGCGGATTTGTTTTGCGATCGCTCCAATTTTTTATTTGAGGAGTTACATTCTCGTGCGGTAAAGGGTGATCCGATCATGGCTGATGATGCTTTTGATCGTTATGTTCGTCAGTCGATGGTGGTTGATTTTGACCAGTTTATTGAGCCTTTGAAAAGTTTACCTAGGAATATTCCTGAACAAACGAAACATGGTAATTCGATAGTTGGCGCAATTGATAAGGAGGTTTTGATTCAAGCTTTAGAGCAGGAAAGTTTGCTTAGTGTGGAGGAGGAATTTGAACGGGCGATTAGTACGGCTCATGCTGAAGATGTTTCGGCTTGGGTTGAGGCGATCGCGCATTGCATTGCTAATAATTCTTCTCCTATACGTTTAATGGATTTGCAAAAGGCTGTACAACTGCCAATCATCGAAACTTGGTTGGGGTTACTTTTGGGTGATTTCAACCTTGAGCAACGGGGAGAATTTTATGACTCAAGTAGGATTTGGATTACGGGTAGTTGATGAAGTGGTTTAAGAAACGGCTAGTACTTTCCCAATTCAGTAGATAACGTTCAATAGTCTCAAGAGCATAAGCTTCAGGGAGTAGAGGTTGAAACTTGCTAAAGCGATAAAGAGGGAGTTGAGAAAGAATATTGGAGCGATGTTCTTCGCTCTGCCAGTCAAAATCCGATCTCAATCTATCTAGAGCCGAACGCAATAACTGCACGCTCACCTCAGAGCCTTCAATGCCAATTTTGAAGTTATCAGCAATGACTTTCCATTCAGGGCGGAGATCGGCAAGGAGATACTTGATGGTGTAATTAATTTGTCCACCTGCAAATGTCCACCATGTGACGCGATCTCCGTCATCGATCGCCGCGAAAGATTGCTGACTGAGTAGTACACCGAGATCTTCACGTTTTTCTGTGAGGGCATAACGAGATTGAGCGTCGATGTAGGGATAATCGATGTCGGTAGTGAGGATCTCGTAAATTTTTTGACAGAGTTCATAGCTGAGGATTTGCGGTGAAAAACTATTCCAGTTTGGCTTTTTACCTTTTGGTGAGAGGATTACGCGAATTGAGCGTTCTTTGTGATCGATCGCTTCAACTAGCCAAGATTTACCACCTAATAGGAAAGAACTCATGCTCGGTACTAATTTATCAGCAAAGTCTTGTTCAAGAGAGCCAACGGTATAACCAGTGGCAGTTTTGACTTTGTAGAGAACGGGGCTACTGAATACGGCATAGAGTTCCATAAAGTTTTTGCGCCCAAAGATCTTTTCGGCACGTTCACCGATGGATAGCAAGCCACCCGATTGAAAAAAATAACTTTCCTTAATGCCATGCTGAATCAAGATTTGATATTCTGTCTCCGCGATGCCCTGAAAATCAGGAATGAGCGATAATTGCTGCCAAGCAAGTTCGGGACTAATTGCGCCAAATTGCAAGGTGAGCGCTAGTAATTGATGGACTAAAACTGTCCATGTGCGGTTATGACACTGGACTGACTCTACCCAGCCCGATCGCGCTAATTCGACAATGGCGATCGCTTGTAAAACTGTCTCAATATTTTCACAATAAAAGGTGGTATTAGCTGCCTTACCTGCGCGTCTGCCTGTTCGTCCTAATCTTTGCAAAAATGATGACACAGTACTAGGAGCATTGGCTTGCAAAACATAATCGAGATCGCCAATATCAATTCCTAATTCGAGGGTACTGGTGCAGAGAATGCAAGCATTAGTTCCCTTTTGAAAGTTTTCTTCGGCAGTTTCGCGTTCAGTGCGAGAGACAGAACTATGATGCACAAATACATCTGTGCCGCGATCGCGCATTCGTTCCGCGACATCTTCCGCAAGCGCTCGACTTTGACAAAAGAATAGGCTTTTATTACCTTGTGCTTTGCGACTAGCTTCACGGGCGATCGCGCCGATCTCATCACGCTGTAGGATAGCAATTTCGCGCTTAGCAGGAATTTTTGGTGGATCAATCACGATTCTTTGACGCTGTGATGAGCCTTGCATCCAGTTGAGAATTTGCTCTGGATTGCCCACAGTGGCGCTCAGTCCAACTCGCTGCACATCACGCTTTTGATTAGTAGGTAAATCTTGATTTGCGGCGGTAATTAGACGCTCTAGCACAGAAAGTAAATGTGTCCCGCGATCGCTACCTGCAAGGGCATGGATTTCATCAATAATTACAGCACGAAGATCGCCAAATAGTCTCGCATGGGGGACTTTTGCTGATAGCAGCATCACTTCGAGAGATTCGGGAGTGGTGAGTAGAACTTCGGCAGGTTCTTTGAGAAAGGCTTGCTTATCTTTGCCTTTAATATCGCCATGCCATACAAAACTACGCAAACCAACCATTTCGGTATAGGTAGCAAAGCGATCGCATTGATTATTGAGCAGAGCTTTAATCGGCGCGATATAGAGTATTCCTACGCCTTGTGGTTCATGCTCGATCAGATTTGCTAATAGAGGAAATATAGCGGCTTCAGTTTTGCCGCCTGCGGTAGGAGCAAGCACGATCGTATTTTCACCATCAAGGATTGCTTGACCTGCGAGTTCTTGGACTGGACGCAAGGATGACCAACCGAGGCGATCAGCGATCGCCTGTTGTAATCGGGGCGGAAATCTGGCAAAAGTGGAATGCATGATTAAAATTCAACAACGGCGTAAACTTCATTTTCTTCTGGTTCAGGATCGTAATAGGGCAAGCCTGATTTGATGCGGAGTTCATCGTCATTGAGGGTATCTACGGGCAAAGATAATGCGCTCATTGGATCGAAGTCAGGGTTATCGATAACCAAATCCAGAAGATTCACATATTGCCGTAAGAATTGACGTGGCACTACGCCCACATCGCCTTTAAAGCCTTTAGTTACTTCTGCAATCAGGCGATCGATAAATTCAAGGGTGATTTTTCGTTCCAAATGAATGCGATCGCCAGCGTTAAAAAGTTCACGCAGTCTCAGGGCTACTTCCTTTAAACGAATGGCATCAAATGGGGTGAGTTCCAATTGGGGCTGACGCGGACTGCTAAAGCCGCTATAAGTTTCAAACTTGATGCGATCATGAAGCGGAGTTAGCCCCGCAATGCCGCGCTTCGTATCAAAAAAGTCGGGCGTACCTGTAAAAATCCATAGCAACCCATGAAAGCGATCGGCGGCATCACAGATTTGTCTAATGCCATTTAGAGATTTACCGCGCACATCTTGACGCATTCGCAAAATTGTTTCCGCTTCGTCAATGACGATCGCCCAGCCCTTGTAACCTGCCGCCTTGACGATCTGCAAAATGCCAAGTAAATAATCGAGGGCTTCACGGCTGCCAATATCACCTTTAATCCCTGCAATTTTTTTGGCACTGGCGGCGACATTTTCACTACCCGATAGCCAAGAAATTAGAGCGCTGGCTTCAGCAAAGTTGCCCTGTTGCTTGAGGGTAAAGATGGTTCGCAATACTCGCGTCATGTCTTCAGGAACTTGTCCCCCTGTCATTGAGGCAAGTTCTTCATCGAGGCGATCGCGGACTGCATCATCAAAATTAGGATCGTTTTCATCCTTGCCCCCTGCGATCAGCATATCTTCAACTCTCGCAATCCAGCGATCGAGAATATCGCCTAGCGCCCCCCTTGGGCATACATTTGTACCAAGCTCCTGTACGGCTTTGCGATAGACATCATCAAATTTATGGAAATGCAAATCATTATCGGAAACAACAATAAAACTAGTGGCAAAACCACGATCGCGGGCTTCGAGAGTTGCAAGGCGAGACATAAAGGTTTTACCGCAACCATAACCGCCTCGCAAAAATTTAAACACGCCTTCACCATCAGCAGCAAGTTCGAGTTGGCGTTGGATTTCCTTACGCGATCGCTCAATGCCGACTGCAAAGGCTTCTAGCCCCCGTTCTGGAACAACTCCTGATCGCAGTTTTTCAAAAACATGTTCGGTATCCTTAGCACTCAAATTCATAGCTGTTTACTGACGTTACATCAAAGATTATAAGACCCTCACCCCTCTCCCAAAAAGGGAGAGGGGAACAAGAAATTATTCTAAAGTACCAGATTTTAAGCTGATTTCAAATTGCAATTGTGAGCGATAGAAACAAATATCAAACTCCATGAAAAAGTTAACTTGCCCTAAAATGAGCGGCACATTTGTAGCTTGTGTCCAAGCAAATACCAGTCGCACGGGTTCAAACCCTTCCAAGACAGCCTCAACAAGAACAACACGAGCTTCATACTGGGCTAAATTTCCTGTTAAGTTTAGAGCAGTCGTTTGTCTTTCCCATTCGTATCCAAGCTCAATTCCTATCGAATATGGAAGTACATTTACACTCGCTCCAGTATCGAGTAACCCTGATACTGAAACTGAATTTTGCTCATGCACGAGAGTGAAAGGGAGAATAGGACGGAATGCAGCTTCACCTAATGCAGCATCACTAGATATAAATGGATATCGTTTACGCATGATCTTTAGCCTTGGAATCTTGCAGCACTTTTAACATTGTATCTGCTGCATCAAAAGCATCATAGGGAGACCACACTGGATAGGATTGGTCAGGTTTAATTAGATTCGTTTCTTGTTGGGCTAATTCTGTAATTAAAATCTGCACAATATGGAACTTATCTAAACGACTAAGCCCTTTTAATGTTGATATTAGTTCTGTTGCAACCATAAAAAGCACTCCAACTCACTCAGGTTTACGTTTTTATTATAGCTATAGTCCCTACATTACAGCGCTTTGCGCTCAAACCCAAATCAAGAAGTGAGTAGCGGTGCGAAGCGCCGCCACAAGTTATTTACGAATATACCGCTTACCAGAGGCGACATTTTCAGCTTGGACAGTAAAGGGAACTTTAGCAGTAAATTCTTCAAGCTTGAGAGAAAAACTTCGCGCTTTGCGTGATGAGCCAAGCATTTGCACAAGTTCAGTTTCCACGATCGCCCCATGTTTTTCTAGATGCTCGAATACCTTAATGATCGCAGGATCATCAAAGTTATCTTGCCAGCGATCGCTAATAGCGATTGACTCTGGAATCGGATCGAGAATTAGCTCTGGAATGGGATCTTGAATTTGTAGTTGTGATTTAGCACGCTTAGTTTTAACGGTTGATCGCTTAGTGACAGTGAGGACAGGAATTACCCGCTCCTGTAAACTATTACCTCCATGAGCAAAGGAAGCATTACTCAGTTTAGTTCTACCCTTAAAAATGGCAGTGTCAGCGCGAAATAGTAGATAGCCCTCTTGACCTTCATAATTTAGCGATCGCAAAGGCACGGATACACAATCATCCTCGCGGCGGTAATCATCGAGACGCACATAGCGGCGGGTGGCGGTGGCATATTCTACTTCCTTTACAGTGTGATCAAGGAGCATGAAGCCATGATCGGCGGTGAGAATACAGGTATGAATACCAATCTTTTGGAGGTTATGGATCGCGGCTTTCAGTTGTTGTATCCAAGTGGCAAAAGTAACCAGCCCCACATTCGCTTCACCCGCATCATCAATTTCGCGACTATGGATTACGAGCAAAGCGGCATTTTTAGCTTGACTTTCTAAAGTCTCACTCGTTGATTGGGCGACCTGTTGCAGCGAGAGACTAGATAACGAATGTCGATCGCGACTAGTACTAAAAGTGCGATCGCCGATCGCCCGCGCCCGACTATCAGGATCTTTGACCGTATATTCTCCCGCCTTAATCCCTTTACTAAAATCTTTACCATCGGGTAAGCGGATTTTGCCATCACTCGACACAGGGGCGATCGCATTCATTCCCATTGCTGTAATCGTTGGTAGTTCGGCATAGCAACCGATTAAGTCAGTCTGGAAATCCTCTTGATTGAATTTGTTCTTTAGTTCCATTGCCATTTCATAGCGAAAGGCATCAACTAAGAAAATAGCAACGCGATCGCCACCTTGATCAGCTTGCTCTGTTTTATTTATCAATGGCAGACAGTAACGCTCAAAGATATGGCGCTGTTGTAATTCTTCTTCGGGTAAGAAACCAACGCGATCGCAAAGTTTCGCAAAGTCTCGCGCCAAATCATCTGCCCAATCACGATAAAGCTGGCGCAAAAAATGTGTCACTTTCTCCATTGACGCATATTGTGGCAGGTTACTATTTGTGGTTATTTGCAAGCGTAGTTGTTCAAAGCCGCGATGGTAAGAATCGACAATCCAAGCCTTTTGGGTATAGAGATCAAGTGCCTCGCGTAAAGTTGCCACTTCATCTAAGACATGATTGTGTTGCGTAATTACCTGTCCAAACTGTGCGGCTCTTAATACCCAAAACCAAAGTCGGCGTTTTTGAGAATCGTGGAGAATCCAAAGAGAAGGTTCTTTCAGTCGCGATCGCCCCCAGATGATCGCTTGTTGCCAATTTTGATTAAGTAGGGCTTGAATAGAGGCATTGAGCATCACTCGATCTTCAGTGGCGAAGGTGTCGATTTTGCCGAGATCATGGGGCGTGATTTGATCGAGTTCCGCTTTGATTTTGGCTTCGACTTCTTCAGCGATCGCCATGTAACGCAGGGGATGGCGATCGCGTAGATGGTTAATTAGATTTTGACATTGTGCTTGTAAGGGTTTTGGGAGCGATCGCAGGGGTTGTAATTCTAGTAAATAGGGCAATCGCGTCAGGTCGTTGGCATATTCTACACACATCAACCAACCGACAAAGGCAGATTCTAAATGATCGATATTGACAGCAACATTTTTTTCAAAGAAAAATTGTAAAAAGTCGGTATCCATGCCTGTATGGATATGAAGATATTCGGTGAGAATATTTAACTCTGATGCGCTATGGATTTTGGTGCGGAGATTGCTATTGTGATCGATCAAACCGTCGAGAATCTGTTGATGATCTAATTCTGCTAAATGATTACGGATATTACCAGTTTTAGAATTATGTCGATTTAATTGTTGATCTAGCCAAGTTTCGGCTCCTGCGAGGGTGAGGTCGGTCGTTTTCAGGAAATCAGCGATCGCATCAGGGGCAACTTTACCCGTGACTGCTTCACGCACAAGGGTAGGCAGGGCTTTTTCGTAGCGTTTACCTGCTCGATAGAGTTCTAATAATGGAGTTTGCTTAACAGTTTGGGTGTTGTGGTTTGGTAAATGGATTAATAGCTGATCAGGATCAAGTCCATTGCCATAGTTTTCTAGTTGCAGCAATAATTCCAGATAGCTACCCCGAAACCCCACCACAGGGAAATCAAAATCACCTGTTTGATGACGAGTGATCAGGCGATCGACAAATTCGGTATAGCGACTATCGGCATCGAGCCAAAGGACTATGCCTTGACGGCGGATGCTTTCTTTAATGTCGTTTTCAAGGTAACTGGCGATCGCGGACATAGAAAATGAGAAATATTTTTGCTTTGTGCGAAAATGATCGTAACAGTTTATTCATGTTTATCCAACTTATCAAGAAGATTACAGCCATGAGTGTCCAAGAAATCGAATCTGCAATCAAACTTTTATCCCAGAAAGAGTTAGCAAGCCTAACTTCATGGCTGACAGATTATCATGAGCAAAAATGGGATCAGGAAATTGCTGATGATTTAGATAACGGAAAGTTAGATCAGCTTTTAGACGAAGTTGATGCAGAGTATGAAGCTGGTATGGTCACGGCTTTATGAATCACCTAACTCTACCTAGATTTTGGAAGCTTTATGATCGGCTCCCTAAAGAAATTCAGCTATTAGCTGACAAAAATTATGAATTACTCAAACGTAATCCTCTGCATCCTTCACTGCATTTCAAGAAAATAGGTGGTCGTAAACATTTATGGTCTGTGAGGATTAATGATAACTATCGAGCGTTAGGTGTTGAAAAAACTGAGGGGATTGTCTGGTTTTGGATTGGCGATCATAGCGAATATGAGCAAATATTAAATAGCTAAAGCAAAATTTCTATAGGTAGGGGCATAGCATTCCTGCCAATATCTAGGCATTTTACAACCATTTTTAAACAGGAATGCTTTGCCCTCTTTGATGTTGACAGGAGAATCACGCATAAAGAGGGTAGAGCATTTGCAAATGGAGATTGGGGCGAGGAGTTGCGAGATTGGGGCGCAAATGCTCTACCCCTACGGCACGGTTTCTTCTTCCAATTCAAACACCATTTGATCTTCTTCTTTGTTCTTTTTGCGTTCCCTGCGTTTTTGTTCCTTTTGTCGCAAGTCTAAAACTAGCTCAGGATTGCCTTTGATAAATTCACCGCGTAGAGATTGAGAATCGGGTTCGGCAATGTGAAAATCAGGGGCTATTTCATCTTGTAAACGCAGTTCCCACTCGTAGGCTTTGGCGGGGTGATATTTCCAGAAGACGCTGTGGGCGACGGCTAGAGATGGGTCTTTTTGGCATTTTTCATCGACTCGTTGCGGGAAATAGCGGGCGGCGAGGTGTGACCAGTCATAGTCTTTTTTGTTTTGGGCGGTGCTGAGTTCTGACCACCATGTTTTGGGCTTTGTCCATTGGGGTTCGAGCAATGTCCAGAGGGCGGCGCTATTGATCATTACGCCATCATCGAGATCCATTTTGAAGGTTGCATCGACTTCACGAGGTGGATCGCTGGATTTGGTGGGTGGTGCGCCACGTTCGGCGATCGCTTGGACTTTGTTGATCAGGTCTTGCAGTTCTTCTTGGAGTTTGCATAGTTCGCTATAGCGTTTTTCGGCTGTGCCGATCGCTTTACTGTCACCTTGGCTACGCGCTGCTTTGAGGTCGTTGATTTCACCGAGGAGGTGGTTTTGGTCGGGGAGGAGGTGGTCAGCGAGGAGGGTTTGCAGGGTGTTGTCTGTCCATTGGTGAATGGGGATGATGGCGACAAAGTTCTTTTTGGTGGATGAGATGGGGAAGTAGATCGGGCGTTGGTCGTAGCGTTTGAGGTGGTCTTCTTTGAAGTAGTCTTGGCGTAACCATTCGCGGAGTGTTTTTTTTGTGATTTTGGAGCCATGTTCTGTCCATGCGTCACGGATGGGGGTGGCGGCGGGGTGGGTGAGGCGATCGCCGATTTCGGGGAGGTCTTGGCTATAGGCGGAGAGGTAGAGGATGTTTAGATTGCCCTCATCCCCCCTGCCCCCTTCTCCCAGAACGGGAGAAGGGGGAGTAAGAGAATTTGCTCCCCTCTCCCTCAATGGGAGAGGGGCTGGGGGTGAGGGTCTTCCAAACCGCTCCAACGCTAACCCCACAGCGTAGGAAATATGGTCTTGGGGAGTGGGGGGGTCGTAGGCGGGGATGTAGGGGGGGAGGGGTGCGCCTGCGGGACGGTCTACGGCGGTTTGCGCCCATGTTTGGGCGGTGCGCCAAGGGCTAGGACGGGGGCTAATAAATTCTACGGATGTCTCGCGTCCTGCTTCATGTTCGCTAAATGCTTTTTCAAGTTCTCTAAATATCTCGTCTGCGGATTCTATGGGGAAAAGTGGAAGACGTTTAATATCACTGACTTGAAAATTAACCGTAGGATTAAGGGAAGATAAAACATTTTTAGCATCTTCACTATTCATTAGACAACATAGATTCTGCTCTTCTGTTTTACTGCTTGGGAAAACTGATGATCCTGAGACATCAAAAACACTTCTAAAGCGATGTACTCTAGAGCTAAAAGAAGCCCCAATCGTTGAGTAAGCTACAGCTATTCTAAAAAATATACTTGAATCTTTTAACTGTAGGGCAGGATGTTTAATTCTATAAAAATCTTGGCAAACACCCAGTTCTAATCCGTAACGGCTCCAATTGATAACATCCTCAACTGAGTCAAACCACGCTCTACCTTTTGCACCTTTTACATATGGAAACCATTTTAGAGAAACTGGAGGAGATAATCGGATTTCTCCGTTAGTAGAAACAAACCAAGATTCAGATTGTTTGATTTCCCAACAACTGCGAAGAAATCGAGAGTTATTAGTTGTAGCGACTCCCTGCCACATCTCTACTTTTTCTCCTACTTTTGGAGTTTCGGCGTAGCGTTTAAGAAAGGAATCATCCCACCAGTAAATGAGAGGCTTTTCTTTGATGACATTAAAATTTTGCGTTTTGAACTCATATCTTCCTACTTGAGATAAAAGCCCTGCTATTTTTTTGCGAATCTCTTCTGCGGTTCTAACTCTTTCTTGAGGATCGGTAGGAGAAAGAGAAATAGATTGATTACTTGGTTGAGAATTCCTAAATATGCTCATTGTTACAGGATTGTCTTTCATCCCAGAGAAAGCGCCCCATGAAACATCTCCTATCAATCGCAAATCATTATGATCAATTAACCATTCTCGAAGTTCACTCGATTGAGAAATAAACATCCAATTTCGCATTGTGATCATTGCCGAAAAACCACCATCCTTCGCCAACTCCAAACCACGCTGCAAAAACGCCGCATAGAGATCCGCCTTCCCCTTGGGGTAATGCTTCGACAAATAACCAGCATCCGCCATCTTACTCGTCCCCTGATACGGCGGATTCCCAATCACCAGATCATACTGACCCTCCCGCACCATCCGCACAAACCTCACCCCCGCCGCCAACTGCTCACCCCACAACCGCACCCCCAGATCATCACTCTGCGATCGCTGCTGCAAAAACCTCTCCAACGCCTCCAACACCGTCACCTGCGCCTGCGCCTTATCAAAATCTAACCGCACCTGAGCAGGACGATAAGCCTCAAACAAACTACCCTGCTGCGGCTCTAGCAACACCTTCACCTGTGCTTCATAATCAGCGATCGCCTGTGTCACCGCCCCACCCACCTTCAGCAAACTACCCCACACATCCGCACCCTTCAGCGCCTCCACAATCTGCATCGTCAACTTTGGCGGAATCCCCGTCTCCAACCGCACCTCATCATAAAAATTCAACAACTCAGGATCATCTTTCGGCAAATTCGCCAAATTCAAATTCGCCGCCACCAGATTAATCTGCCTCGGCGCAGCATCCTTGCAAAGCCCCTTCGCCTTCAGCCACAACGCCGCCGCCGCCATCTGCACCGCCCGCGCATCAATATCAATCCCATAGAGATTATTCTCCAAGATGCTATTAGCGATCGCCGCATCCGTCCATTCCTCGCCCCGATGCCGAGATTCTTCTTGATAAAAAGCAAAGAGCAAGTCAAAAGCAATCACAAGGAAATGCCCCGACCCACAGGCAGGATCGATCAGTTTGATGTGGCGGAGGGAAAGATTGCCCCCTAAATCCCCCAATTCTTGGGGACTTTGATTATTCTTGTTCCCCCAGAATTGGGGGCTAGGGGGCTGATTTGTGGGCGGCTTCACCCAATACTTCCAACGCTGTTCTTGCTCATTGGCGATCGCCATCAACTCATCCAGCGCCACATCCCCCGCCTCGCGCCTTTGCCGCCAATCCTGTCGCCTTGATTCTAGATTTTCCAGAGTGCGATCGCTCACCGCCTCCGCAACCCAACCATTCAACCCACAAATATCGAGCCATTGATTATTCAAGCTATTTTGCAATAGCCACTCCACCATATAGCGCTCCGTAAACATTTGCGTCTTACTGGCGATCTCATGCGGCTCCACCTTACCGCCATCATTCATCTTTTGATCAATACCTTCCCGTTCAGGATCGTTCCAATATTGATAGATCCATCCCAAGGTCGTATCATCGCGCCAAGCATCCGCCTCAACCTTGTCTAGCTCCTCCACTAAATACCGCAAAGTCAAGGCAGGCATGGGAATAAGCTCAACATACCCATTCAACCCACCCCGCCCAAATAAACCCGACAAGTCGATCGCCAGTTCATCAAATACCAACCGCAACAACAACCCATAGCCCTGATCTTCCTCTTGCAAAAACTCTGGTGCATAGTCCCGAAATTCCTTAAAAGCGGCGCTCTGCCATCCCCCTGTCACCAATTTCGGCTTCAGCAATTCCATCGCCTCTAAATGCTTAATCACCGCCAACCGATTGAGCCAAGTCGCCGCCGCCAACTTTTCGAGATCCTGCCGATGGCGATCGCGCAATTCCTGCTTGAGTTTTGGCGATTGCTTGCCCTTATAAACCGCGAGATCCCCCTTTACCAGTTCTTCTAGATATTTCTCTAACCTCTCCCGCTTACAATAGCGCTCCTCATCTAGCTGCACCTGTTCCAGCTTTACACCCATCAAGTATTTGGACTCAACGGCGTTATGTAAATCAGTAATTAGGCGATCGCGCAAATTGCGAATTGTCTTGGAGAGTTGAGATTTAGCTGTAGGAGAGAGGTAGGTCATATACGACATATATGGCAATTAGCCATAAGTAAATTTATTCTTCGTCAATGCCTAGAGATCGCAGCTTAGCCCGTAAAGATTCCACTTGTTGCAGTGATTGCGATGCTCTTTCATCACTGGTGAGATAGCGATCGCCATTTTGATCAAACCAAGTCAAGACTTGACGCTGATAGGGGTCAGTCGGTAAAGTGCAACGCCCAATCCCTAAGCTAATTTCTGGCATCCAAAATGGGTTGCTGTTCTGTAATTGCTGTAATTGATAGTCACCATCAATCAATTGATATATTTCTAAGGACGAGTGACCATCACGCCGCCAAAATTCGGGATTATAAATCAGGTAATATTTCACCCCAAGATGGCGATAAATCTCTAACTTTTTGTCGTACTCATCGCCATAGGTATGAGACACCATTTCTATAGTCAAAATTGGCGCAATATTATTCTCTTCCCACATCACATAGCTTTTACGAGACTTGCCAGCCTTTCGCCGTTCCACGCCAACACTCAAAAATCCGTCAGGAACAATTGGCACTCTAGGGCTTGCGCCTGTAGTGTGATAAATCCCCATATCGACCCCAAAATACCAATCATGGCGATCTTTCCAGATATATTCCAATAGAAATAACAAGAGGTTTGGTAAATAGTTCTGGTCTTCGTTATCCACAGGGGTATCGTCTGAATCGGGTAATTCGTCACTACTGGGTAGATTATTAGATAAATATTGGCGATCGAGTTGCAGCATGGTTTGACTCTAAACTCTAAAAATATTCGCGCTACATAGCATTATAAAGCCAGTGGCTTTATATCAACCGAATCCGCACATTTTTCTTATTTTCCAACTGCTTTAATAAGCGATCGCGAAAGGTATCGACTAGGGCATTTACCTCTTCAGGATTGCGAAGTTCACGGTTGCGTAAATCCGTAAGCACATCAAGGGTAAGCACCTGCTCTTGAGTCTCTTCTGAAATCAAGCGATCAAGAGTCGCATTGGCTTCTATTTCCGCATGTTCTAGCTGACGTACCACCGAGTCGCGTAACTGGATCAGCGTCGGATAGAGAGAATCCTCCGTAGTTTTAATCTCCGCTTGTCGGATCGAACGGATCACATAGTCAGCCTTTTCTCCACTGAGTCGCGCAAAACCATATCTCGTCTTTACCCTTGCTGAGACTGCTTCTAGTTGGAGATATTGATCATCAAGCAAGTCGTGCCTTACTTCACGATAGCGCAAGGCGATCGCCTCAATACTAGGGGTTAAACTTGCCAGATCGCGCCAAGGGCGTTCCGCTTGCAGTTGTTCGCGTAGGGCGATCGCCATTGGTTCAAGATCTTCTAATTTATCCATCCCGCGCAACTGCTCCACACAATGCACATAGGTGTCATGGGCTTTTTTGACTTGAGCGATCGCCTCATTTGTCAGTTCGCTATTTTCGATGCCGAGGCGTTGCAGCCCGTCTTGCAAGATGTCTAGATTCTTTTTGACGGCTCTTACGGTATCTTCGATTTGGCGAGATTGACAGCAATCAAGGAGAGCTTTTTGCAATTTTTGCAGGCTATCAGGAATTTGGCGGCGATCGTCACGATTTTGATTAGCACGATTTTGATCATCGTGATCTGGTAAACGCAGAGGTAAACGGTTATATTTCCCCTCTAACTCTCGTAACAGAGAAGACTTATGGGGGAAATATTGAAATACAGCATCAGCGATCGCTTCTTTCTCACGGTCTAGCTCTACTTGCAAATAGTCTTTAAAGAATTTACAAATGGCAGTGCGATCGCGCACGGTGATATCACTTTCAGTAGCTAGTAAAATTTCCGCCTTTTTCAGATCGCGCTCTTTTTTAAATAAATCCTCCACACCCGCATCCGCGTATGAACTAATCATTTGCTGATTCTCAGTACGGATACGAATTTTATTCGCCCGTAGCAGTCCCAACAAGCAAGCCCGCACCAGATCGGAAGCGTAACCATAGGGCGCACTGCCAAATATGGCTAATAGACTATTGCCAGCCATGCCATTATTTTTGGCAATCTCGTTATAGATTAATGTGGGGATTTCACCGTTACAGGTGGGTACATATTTCCCTGCATCAAGGCTCAAAATCCCTAATTCCCTCTCCATAAACTTGGGCGATACACCTGAAAGTTGTTTTTTAAATAATTGTTCTAGTTCGCTAGGGGCGATCGCCATGTCCTGAAAATAGGTATAGACCTCTGGCAAAATACTCTCGGCGGTGCGCTGCAATAGGCTCGAAAAGCTAGAACCCTGCGCGTCCAGTTGCCGACCCCGAAAATAGAACGTTCCCCGCACAAAGGCATTAGCGATCGCTTCTTTAAGACTTGCCTCTAGGCGATCGGCTTCCGACTGTTCTTCGATCAAGAGGCGCTGTTTATTCGGTGATAATGCTGCAAATCTGCCTTGATATTTTTTAATCATTTGCCGCGATCGCACCTGTCTTCTCGCTAGTTCAGGAATATCGCTGATATTGCCCACGACCCATAACAGGCGATCGCGATAGGCTTCCTGTCCAGTCTGAGCAATCCAAATCGTGACATCTTCTTTGAGATCATCACGGATATAGCGCAAATCGACAATTGCAGTCGCCACATCATTAGGTGAGATCAAGCGCTCATCCTTGCGCTGACGTTCATCGCTAAAGTAAGCCTGCCAACGGAAAGAACGTCCTTTATATTTAGGATTTTCAGTGTCGCCGATCAACACCTTGAGTTTTTCCATCAAGATCGCGGTCATTTTTTCATCATTCACACCCTCGCTATCACGCTCTCTTTGCCATTCTTGCCCTGCGGAGCTTTGGAGTTTATAACCCAATTTCTCAGAGTAAGTAATATGCCCGCGATCGCGTAATTTATCAAGGGCAATCTGTACCTCTGGTTCATTGTTACCAGCACTGAGGCGATCGTAAAGACATTGACTGATAAATTTTGCCGTCGTGGGCTGTGTTTCTTGGATTAACTGTAATAAAGCGATCGCCTTCGCCACTTTTAGAGAAATTTCGTCACCGACAATTTCGAGATCGCCCAAGATCCGCGTCATCGTATTTTGCGTATCCACATCCAACGCCGTCTGCTGAATCTCGTAGATACCATCAATCGTGACTAAGGCTCCTAAGTCGCGATCGCCTAATCCCTGCGTCCGAAATAGCTCTCCTAACATTTGCAACAATCCACGCACCGCATAGTCATCCCCTTTGACACGGGTAGAAGTCAAGCGCAAGCTACTGGTAATCTGCATAAACAGATCGATATAGTTAGGCAAGAGGGGATAAACCTCTAGAAAATCCTCTTCCGAAATATTCTCACAGCCATAGGCATAGAGCTTTAAGTCAGAACGCTGCTGTTGAAACAAATTTCGCAACTCAGCTTCATGGGCAGGTGACTTTTGCAATAGCCGCTTATGCACAACATCGCGAATATTCGCAGGTGTCAGATGCACCCGAAATCTGGGCGGAAATCGATCCTTGAGCTTGCCAATATTACCTTGATCGATGCCATCCTCTAGTTGCTGCTGTCCCGTTGCCAACAGCCACACCCGTCCCTTCAGTTTTTGACCGAGATCCTCTACAAAAGATTGCAACTTCAGCATCCGATTGTCATTTTGATGGATATACTGACTGACTTCATCAATGGTAATAAATAGGGTTTTACTGGGAGCGCGACGATTGAGCATGGCGGCGATCGCCTTAGTCGTTTCATCCACTGCTGAACCTAGCCCTGTTTTACTCCCCGCCCGACTGTCGATCCAACTCATTGGCTCAATGTACTTTTCAGGCTCAAGGCGATGCAAAATCAGAGAGAAATCTTCTTCGGCTAATTCACTATTTTTGATCTGCTCCCAAGACTTACCGATTGTAGCGATCGCACATTCTAAAAAAGCATCCCAACGCCCATCGATCTCTAACTTCAGTTCATGCTCAGCGACATAATTACTAGTTTTGCAATAGCCCAACCTCTTTTGAATTTCGCGTTTAGCCACTTGGTGAATATCTTCATTTTCCCGTGCTAAAGAGCCAATATCAAATACCACCGCGATCGCCTCGATCCGCTTGGTTAACCTTTGCCAAGCCTCCTTAAATTCGGCGGACTTAGGCGAATCATCCCGCGACAATAAAGCATCAGCGAGTTTATGTCCATTTGGCATTTGGCGATCGTCTAGCGCCAGCCCTAATAACTTCGCAAAGCTAGATTTGCCCGAACCATAAAACCCCGAAATCCAAGCAGCAGGTAATGTAGCCCCTGACCGATTTGGCTGTTCTAAATCTTGGGCGATCGCCTTAAGTAAGCGCACAAACTGCTCATGAATTCCCTGATTGGTACGAGTATGGCGCGGATCATTTTCAGCATAGCCCCCCGTAATAATATATTCCGAAACCTCTTCCCATAATTTAGATGGCTCCTGTTCATGGAAATAAACCACAGGCGCAATGTCCCGCGTTACGTCCCTAGCAAAAATATCTTTAACAAGCATCGTGTTTTCTCCAAGTATTTATCAAAAGCGATAATTGCCCTCATCCCCCAACCCCTTCTCCCAAGTGGGGAGAAGGGGAGCAAGAGAAGTTATTGAGTTTTTCTTGTTCCTCTTCTCCCTTAATGGGAGAGGGGGCTAGGGGGTGAGGGTCAAGAATAAATGCGGGGACGATAATCGCGATCGGTGGTTTGTTCTCCCATAAATGATAGCGAACTTACATCTTGTCTGTCTCCTGGGTAGAGCAGCACGATCGGTAGATTGCTCGTCTTGCCATCAAGATGACGAAGTAATCCTGATGAACGAAAGAAAGGATACAAACCTCCTGCACGGCTTAATAGGATTAACTTTTTGTCAGGTGTAGCATCAGGCATAAACCCATTGATTTTCCTAATTATGTCCTGTGCAATCCCATCAGCCCCTTCAACTTCAGGAGTTAATTTTTCCTTGAGATAGTTCAAACCGCGATCGCTGGTCTTATCCGCTAATCTTTTTTCCATAGCAATTAATCGCTCTAAAGACTGCGGCGACTTACTTTTTAATCGATCAATAAATAATTGCAATAACGATATAGGTAGAACATTCCAACCCACGGCTTGTAATTCTTCTTGCATTTGTTTCAGCTTGCGGCGCATCTCAAATTCTCTGTCAGGAGGATAAACAGCGATCGCAAATTGATAGTTCCGCATGGTGCTAATTTTTGCCCCTCCTTCTGCCATTAGGTCAGTCTTGAGAGCAGATACCACGCGATCAATTACATTATTTGCCGAACTACGATTAGTCATTACCCCATATTCTCCCGATCTAATCGCAACGCCCAATCCTTAAGATCGGCACATTGCCACCCAAAGTCAATGAGTTCTCCCATGCGGCGAAAATCAAGATTTGGTAAACGTTGTAAACGAGTCTCTAGCAAACTCCCCGTCAAACCCACCGATCTCCAGTAAGGGTTATCGAGCAAAGTTCCCTCAAAAGTTAAAGCGCGTAAAAAATATAACCAATACTCCACAGCGCGATCGCTCACTTGGGGATATAGCAAATTGCGTTTACCCATCTTGTCCGAACATAGCCCCGCCGATGCTGCCGCCGCAATTAGCCCTGTTGCCATTCTGGCGATCGTTGCAGGTGACCAGTGATCTCTTCCCATGTTTTGGCTGACCCATCGTCCTACGATGTCGCGATCAATATTCGAGTCCGTAATATCTGCTCTTAAAATCCGCCGTTGTCCCAGATAATGATCTGTAAAGGCGCGATAGAGTGGATCGACGAGTTGTAAATGCCAATGACAGAGATTTCGTCTTGTTAATAAATCACGGGGCTGCCATTGCTGCAAAACCAATAGCGCCACGGGATAAGCATCATAGCGCTGCGAAAATTCCTTCAGTAGTAATTGCGTTCGTGCCATGCTCTTACTACCAAACCAGCGCTTCTCAAAAGCAATTTCAGAAAGTTGATTGATTTTGTCAGTTTTATTAGTAATGCGATCTCGATCAACATCCAAATTCAAGAGATTTGGATGGCAATTTTGCCAGTAGCTATAACTTTCTTCAATCGCCAAAGGAACTCGCATTAGCCTTGTGTGCAACGACCTAACCTCCGCGCCATAATTTGCAGATAAGTCCATAGATAAGTCCATATTTTTGCTCAAACTAACCATACTCCTAAGCAATTCGATAAAACGGCATTGAATAATTTTGATCAAACGGGACAAGCGCCGCAACTAGAAACAAGAGATTTTGCTGGTCAGAATCAGACCTTCTAATTTCGCGTCCCCCAGCCACAAGCTCATATTTACTCTCACCACAGCGATCGCTAATTTGCTTGGCGATCGCCTCACGATCAAAACCGTCTTCCCAAGCGAGCGGCAATTTCAGATTTTCACTCAGTCGTTTTCTTGCCGCAAGGCGATCGTGTAATTTCTCATCTAAGTCAAATCCCCAAAAGAAAATCGTTCGCAATTTATCAGGATTAGCCATTCTTTGCCTAGCCCGCCGATCCGTGGCGATCGCTGCCTGACGGGCAGACTCCCATCCTGCATATACCTTGGTGCGTGGCAATAATCGCGCTAGGAGATCGCCACCACCCAGATCATCAATTAAATCAGTGCGCCACCAACCTAACCGTGATGGCTCACAATTTGCTTCTCCTGCCCATGCGATCGTCATTTGCCAATCCAAGATCAGATCTAACAAATCTAGATCAACTGCAAGAACACTCATTCAAGTACCTTATCTTCCTTTTATTTTTTTGACAGTGGGCGGCGTTTCGCACTACTTACTCTAAGTATCTTATATTTATTTGATGCATCTATAAAATTAAAGTCATATATTGATATATGATGTCCTTGATTGTTTAGACATATCAACAAATGCAAAGCCGAATTGCCGTTCTCAGTAATGCTGGCGGAAGTGGTAAAACCACATTATCTGTGCATATTGCTTATGAAATGAGCCTTTACGGATTGTCAGTTGCCTTAATGGATCTCGATCCACAAGGCTCCTTAAGCCTATTTTGCGGTTTGCCACAACCCGAACCTGAACAAACCCTAGCATCAGTATTAAACAATGATTTTTCTGGACAATGGCCATTTGAAAAGTGTTGGACAGAAAACACTAATAAGGTAGATGTAGTCCAAGGAGGGATGATCTTAACAAGAGTCGCTGATGAGATGGTATTACATCGCCGAGGAGCCTATTTACTTGGCGATTGCCTAAAAGACCATCCCATTTCCCACGATCTAATTATCTTTGACTGCCCTGCAACCCTTGGACCTCTAACTTTATTAGCATTATCAGCTTGCACCCATGTTTTAGTTCCAGTCCAACTTGAGCCAAAGTCAATCCAAGGTTCCGCCAAATTAATTGAATGGGTATACCACAACAGCAAACAATTAAGGCTCGATCCCCAGCCACAGGTCATGGGATTTGTACCTAATCAATACGATGCCAGACGCGCAACCCACCGCCAAATATTAGAAGATCTCCCAACCCAACTTGACCAATTAGGGATTCACTGTTTCCCTCCTATCAGAGACTCGGCGGAGTTTATCAATGCCAGTGGGCAAGGTTTACCATTACATCTGTATCGCCATCAACATCCCGCCCAAGCTGACTTCAAAGAAGTTTCTGAACATGTTGTGCAATTAATCGGTAAGAAAGTGAAAAGGAAAAAATAATCATGGCAGCTCGTAAAGCCCCTAATATTGCTGACTACTTCTCAGGCGCAAAACAAACTCAACAATTGTCCAATGCCGAGGAAGAGATCGCTCAACTCAAAATCGAAATTGAGAAGTTAAGAGAATCTGGCTCAGAGGAAGTCGAAATTCAGCTATCAACATTAAAAGAACAACTGAAGTCTCAATCTGGAGTAGTAGATTTAGAAATCACCAAAATCATTCAGAACCCCGATCAACCCCGTCGTACTTTTCTGAATGAAAGTATTGGGGCAATGTCTCAGTCCTTAGCATCAGATGGTCAGCTTTCACCAATTATTGTCATTGCCCAAGAAGATGAGAGCTATTTACTTTTTGACGGTGAGCGTCGATGGCGTGCAGCGAGGGAGCTAGGATGGTCAACTATCAAAGCAGTAACGATGGATGCGCCGCAGGAGCTACACCGTAAGGCTTTATTAACATCATTGCATCGTGAAGACCTTAACCCTCTTGATAAGGCTGAAGCAATCATTAAAGAGATTTCGCTAAACGTGGGGTTAAAAGCCGATGACATCCCCAGAGTTTTATCTACGGTCATTCGGAGATTGAATAAGCAAAAGCGACTATCTGAAGTCATGGCTAATTTAGCATCTAATGACTCTAGCCAAACGGTGGAAGTAGATCCTAACTATGTCAATAAAACTGAACACAGTGTTTTAAGAATTCTACTAGAGTTACAACTCAATCCTGCTTCTGTTGATGCTAACTTGCTACCAATGTTGGGCTTAGCAGATGATCTTAAAGATGCGATTCGCAATCTGGGGCTAAAGGGAGTCCATGCGATCGCTTTGCAAAAACTTTCGGCGAAGAATCTAAATTTGTCACAAGCCAAGGCAAAACGACTAAGAGAGGATTTAACTAAAAAGGTTGTCCAAGAGAATTTGTCAGTTTTACAAACTCGCAAGCTGGTCAATGAGGCGGTCGCTAAGCATAGTCCTAGCCCAGAAAGTGCGGTAGACGCGAATAAACAGTTAGGTAAAATCAAGCAAAGTGTTGATCAAATTTCTTCAGATTTACTACGATCTGCCGATCCTACAAGTTTAAGAGATGTCTATGAGTTGCTAAAGCAAAAGATGACAGAAATTGAGTCTTTGATTTCATAGTTGTTTATTTTTGGTTGAATGGCGTTGGTCATATATTGATATATGACCAATTGTTAGCAGCGATCGCCTCAAGCATCAAAAGTTAAGTAAGGGAGAAATAGGCGATCGCCTTTTGTTATCATCAAGTGCGATCTTTTAGACAAAATAATCACCTCAAGGGGAAAAAATTGAGGAAGATAGAAATAGGCATATATTTATCGTACTGCATTACATTATTTCTAATACAGTACAATAAATATATTCAAACCATTCCTTGAAGACTTATGTCAATAGATAATAAAGATAATTCAAATAAAAATTCTACATTAGGAAACTCGGTTGAGATAGCATTAGCTGGAGTCCCTCCGATCTTAAGCCTTTTAGGAGCAGGGGCTGTTGGACTTTCAAGTGTTGCTCTTACTACTTTGGGTGGTGGCATTTCTATCTTGATTAGTAGTTGGCAAATGGAACAGCTAAAACAATTTCAGAAACAAGTGTCTCAAAAGTTCTCACTTATTGATCAAACAAAATTGGACAGAGAATGGCTCGAATCTCCACAATTTGCAGAACAAGTTGTACGTATTTTTGAGGAGGCTAGATTAACTACATCTATATTAAAACGAGATGCTTTGGCTAAAGGCTTAGTCAATTCTGCTCTTGATCTGAATGACAAACTTACTGGAAAATTGTTTTTTATTCGTATAGTTTCTTATCTGTCTGATGAAGAATTACAAGTTCTTGAAGTTATGCAAAATGCTTGGGAAAACAACGTGCCAATTCTTGGCAAAGACGTTTTGCAAGAGTCACTTAAAGATTTAGCTTTGAGCCAAATCCAAGCATCATGTGAGGGACTAGTTCAGCAACGTGTCTTAGAGCCTATTAATTCTGAGGCTTGGAGCTTAAGTATAGTTGGCAGAAAATTAGTTGCTTGGTTAAGTGGAAAACAGGAACAAGAAAATTTTGAAGTTTTTCAGAAGAGTTGCATAGCACAACTTAAAAAAGCAATTGACTCAGATCGCGAGGCTATAATTTCAGAAGCATTAATTAGGGGATCACGGGAACAAGCTAGACAGGCATTACAAATGTCAGGGCTATAATCCTTAGATAGCTTAGAAAAAGTGTTAGAGAACTCATCAAATGTCAAAACTAAATGACTATCATCTGGATTGATGCCCGTTTAGCCCCAGAGATCTCCTATCTCCATCATCACAATTAGCTAAGTAATTACACTAAAATATTAATACTTGAGTGCCTTCTTTAGGAGTATAGTAACTAACACTGCTGGAAAATTATATTTTGTGGCAACTACTGAAATTCTTTTACTATATTTTTGTTGCTCTAAAAAATTAGACTTATGCCTCTGTATACATTCAAAAACAAACAAATAGTTCCATTAGAGAATACTAACTTTGGGATAGAAAGAATTCGTGAGCGTGAAGATCTTCAGGCAGCACTTAGAGACAAGATAGACGTAATTGCACCTGATACATTGATCATTTCTGAAGAGTTTTCAGAATGGAGTGAAGGAGCTAGAAGAATTGATCTACTTGGCATAGATAAACAAGCAAATTTGGTAGTAATTGAGCTTAAAAGAGATGAAACAGGAGCGCATATGGAGCTACAAGCACTTCGCTATGCTGCAATGGTTTCTACCCTGACCTTCAAAAAAGCTGTTGAAATTTATCAGAAATACCTAAAAAAAAGAAAAATTGATAAAGACGCAGAAGTTGACATTATAAATTTTATGGGTTGGAGTGATCCTCTTGAAGAACAATTTCCAACCGATGTGAGAATTGTATTAGCTTCAGCTAACTTCTCAAGAGAGTTAACCACAGCAGTTATGTGGCTAAATGAGCGCAATTTAGATATTCGCTGTGTTCGCCTAAAACCTTATAAACTTGACACTGAAATTCTTTTAGACATTGAGCAAATTATTCCCTTACCAGAAGCAGAAGATTATCAGGTCAGAGTAAGAGAGCAAGCAGAAGAAAGAAGAGCATCAGTAAAGGCTTCTAGAGATATGACTAAGTACTTATTTATGGATAAAACATATCGTAAGAATAAGTTAGTTCTAGCTGTTATTAGTCATTATCTCAGTGAACACCAAGATACAACGGCACATCAATTAAAGGAAAAATTTCCTGATTATTTACAAGGGGGATTGGGAGTCACATCTTCCTTAGAAACAGCTAAAGGGATTTTTGAAAGAACTAATCACAAACGACATTTTTTGGCGGACGATGAAATTTTAAAATTGGCTGATGGTTCAGAAATAGCTGTTTGTAACCAATGGGGTGCGGGAAATATTGAGAACTTTATTGAGTGGATTCAAAATAATCTCGGCTACAGTATTCAAGCTGAGTAGGATATTATTCAAGCGCTATTTAACAAAGTTCGTTAAACAATTTGCCAGAATTCTTATGGCAGAATTAGCCCAGTAAGCATAGTCAGTCCAAGAACCAACACACTAATTAAAAATATGGCTGAAACAGTTACTTTACAAATACCAGAAGCATTGTACCAACGCCTAGCGATCGCGGCAGGAGCAACTCAGCGATCACTAGAAGACATAATTTTACAAGCCTTACAAATCGGCAGCCCACCAACATGGAAAGACGTACCCGAAGAATTCCAAACCGACCTTGCCAGCTTAGATCGACTTAACGACGATTCACTATGGCAAATTGCCCGTAGCCAAAAAACTCAATTAGAAATGGAACGCTACGAATCCCTATTGTCAAAACAACAAGATACAGCATTTACTGATTCCGAAAGACTGGAATTAGACAACCTGCGTAAAAATAGTGATCGCTTCATGTTACGCAAATCCCAAGCCGCCGCAATCCTAAAATGGCGCGGACATAACGTTTCCAGACTAGCAGGATAGATTTTGTGTCAGGCTATATTTCCCAAAATCTGCGATCGCAAATAGAATCAATTGACCATAAGCGTTGCTGCTACTGCCTCACAACTGAAGCAAATAGCGGTATGCCCATGACAATCGATCATATTCAACCAGTTTCAAAAGGAGGACTGAATACCATTGAAAACCTATGCCTTGCCTGTCGAACTTGCAACGAATATAAATCTGATGCCACAGAAGCGATCGATCCATTAACAGGCGAACTCGTAGCCTTGTTTAATCCACGACAACAAAATTGGAAGGATCATTTTCAATGGAATAATGATGCCTCTCAAGTTGAAGGTTTAACAGCGATCGGACGTGCAACAGTTATCACTTTGCGGATGAATAACACTGTCATTGTCGCTACTCGTAAACGTTGGTTTGCGATTGGTTGGCATCCACCAGATTGAAACAAGTCGTTATCTTGTATCGCCGCCAATTAGGAACTGGAATTCGTCTGCCGATCGCGTTCTAGTCTTTCCAGTTCGGCTTTCAAGCTAGCAATTTCCGATGCAGATTTACTCCTACGCAAAATAGGCGTTTCTAGTAAAGCTTTCAGATAGCCAATCCTGCTTCCAATCGCCGACATA
>Ga0316611_1000046_pt1 | contig 56390 bp, 50 predicted proteins | sample MIS2016202_MG_FD_207675 | JGI IMG/M metagenome (GOLD analysis project Ga0316611, IMG submission 207675) | Microbial mat bacterial communities from Middle Island sinkhole, Lake Huron, Michigan, United States - MIS.2016.202 | ecosystem: Environmental > Aquatic > Freshwater > Lake > Sediment... | reverse complement strand
TTATTTCGTCGTCCCGTAGAGCGATTGCAAAACGATCTATTCAACGCCGCACTTTTACAGCAAATTCTTGTCACCTACCAATACGAAGGGGAAACGACCCCCGACACGAATATTTTTGCCGGTCGGACTCAATACAACCTCTCACGGGATTTCCAAAACCCCAGTTGGTTAGGCTTTACCTATTGGCAGGAAAACCGAGGAGCCTATCAGTTTGAACAGTATGGGGGCGATGTACAACTGCCCTTTAAAAACGGCCTATTTACCGCTGAATATGCCCGCAGTGAAACCAATCGCCCGGAATTTCCCGGCACAGGAACCGCATTGCGCTTCAAACTCACCAAACAACTCACCCGCGCCCTCCGGTTCAATGCCGACTATACCAGCGTCAGCCCCGGCTTTAGCAACGATGCCACCTCCTCCTTTCAACCAGGGCAAACCCGCTACAGCGCAGATTTCACCGCCCAACTCGATGCCATGACCGGCGCAAAGGCCAGCTACACCTACGAAGCTAATACAGGACTTGCTCCCTTGGCCAGCACCGACCCCCTCGATCTCTTCGATACCAACCTGATCCCCTCCTGGCAACGCCTCAGTTTTGCGCCCCTTAATAATGAAACCCGCACGTTGCGCGTCGGGTTGAATCGCACCATTGGCAAGGTGCAAACCCAATGGGAACTGGTGAACCGGGTACGGGCGGACTATGCTAATCCAGAATTAAGTAGTGATGCCTCCCAATTGATCAGCAACATCATTGCTCCCTTGAGTTCCCGCCTCACCTTCCGCGCCCAAAATGAAATCAATTTAGGCCATGGCAACTTCAACCCCATCTATCCCACCCGCACGACCTTGGGCCTAAATTGGGCGGCCATGCCAGGGGTTGATTTACAGCTAGCCCATCAATTTACCAATGGTGGCCTATTTGGCGATAATGCCGTCACCCGTTTTGATACGGTGGTGACTCGCCAACTGTGGGGCAATACGGATATTACCGGCCGTTACTCGATTTTGGGGGGGATTAACGGCTGGATGGGTCAGGGGGCGGTGGGGTTAAATCATCGCTGGGTGATTGCGCCGGGATTGCGGGCCAATGTGGGTTATGAACGGGTCTTAAATGATCTATTTGGCTCAACGGCGGCGGGGGAACGGTTTGCCCAGGGAATTGCCACGGGCCAAACGGCGGCATCTTTGGGCTTTTTTGGCGGGGAATCCTACCATGGGGCGTTGGAGTTTACGCCCAATGAGGATTGGCAGGCTTCAGCCCGGTTTGAGCGGCGGGTGAGCCGAGCGGGAACGAATATGGTACTGGGAGCAGCGGCGACGGGGAAAATTACCCCCGCGTTAACGACGTTATTGCGGTTTCAACAGGCCAGTTCTGCCAATGGTTTGTTAGAAGGATTGCCGGATACGGTGAATTTAAAATTGGGGTTAGCCTATCGTGACCCGGAGAGCGATCGCTTTAATGCCCTCCTCAGTTATGAATATCGCCGCAACCCCAGCAGTATCCCCGAAACGCTGTTATTTGGCACGGGAACCCAAAGCCGGGATCATACCCTGGCGGTGGAAATGATCTATGCCCCCGATTGGCGTTGGGAGTTTTATACAAAATATGCCCTCCGCCATAGCCAAACGGATTTAGCGCAAAACTTCAGTAACCAGAGCGCCCTCCATTTCGGGCAAATGCGGGCCACCTACCGCTTTGATTATCGCTACGATGTCACCCTCGAAGGGCGGATGATTAGCCAACCGGCGGCGGGATTTAGCGAATTGGGTAGCGCGGTGGAGTTGGGTTATCATCTCACACCGGATCTGCGGTTTGCCTTGGGTTATAGTTTTGGCGGTGTCCAGGATCGGGATTTTGGCAGTTATCGGGGCGATAGGGGGATCTATTTTGGCATCAGTATGAAGGTGAATGAGTTGTTGCGGGGTTTCGGTCGTCAGGAACCTGTGGCTAATACCGAGGATGGGGATGAAGGATGATCGCGTAGCCATTCCTCACATTCAATTTGCTGATCCTAATCCTTTAAAAATAGTTTGGTACACACTTTCTGTCATAATCGTTAATATTCAGTGAATTCAATCCTCATGCCTAATCAACATCCCGGTTTATTTGGTTTAAATAATTCTAATCGAGATTTTTCCATTAAAGAAGCTTGGGGAAAGAATCAATTTAATTCTTCATTCCCTGTTGCTTTATGCTGCTATTTACATCACAAAGGTATTTTGGCAAATTATCTCCACATAAAAAATGGTGTGTTCAATCATGGAGAATTATCAATTCAAGATGTTTTTAGAATTGAGCCAGATAGTGAAGATGCTTATTATGCCTTTGAATCTATCCATAATCCATTTCAGCAATATGTGATTGGTAAACTTCCAAGAACTGATTTAGTTGTGCAACAAAAAAGCTCTGATCAATGTCTAGCAGGACTTGAAATCAAACTAACAGCACTGCCAGACAATACCACTTGTGAACTAACGGACGATGAATATGGCAGTGAAATCGTTGTACGACCAGATACGATTGTCTATTTAGCTTGTAGTATTGCCAAGGGTTTGGGTCATGAACTTTCTCAAGCAATTGGAAATCGACTAGAAATTTCAGACTGGACAGAATCTGACCAAGTATTATTGTGCATTGATCAAATTATTGGTTCTTTAAGGTCTTTATTTCAGGCTCTTGAAAATAAGCAAAGTCCTTTTCTGTTGCAACCCATCTGGAAAACTAATGGCAAATTACCGCAGTTATCTGACCATTGTCTTGATGTGTTCATTTGGAGTGATGCTGGATTTACTAACTTTATTACGGCGATCGCTAACTTAGATCCTAACGCCAAACGAATAACTAGACAAACTCGCACAGCAGTATGGCTGTATAAAATGCTTTTAGATATTGTCAAAAATGGTAGATTTAACCATCGTCAAATCATTGATTTACTGTCTTATAATACAAAAAATGATAAAGCTTTTGCCTGTGCTGGAAATGTGACCCATAAATTCATGAAGTGTGATAGACTTAAAAATCCTGTTATTCAAAAAAATGAAATCAAGAATATCATTCTGGGCGGCGGGCAAAATTTGTTAAGCCCTGAACGCCGATTTGATGCAATAGTTTTTAACTTTCCGGAACTTTTCAAATGATGAAATGTATAGATCTTTTTTGCGGGTGTGGAGGATTATCCTTGGGCTTTGAAAAATCAGGATTTGATATTATTCATGGTTTTGATAATTGGGAACCTGCTATTGATGTGTACAAAAAGAATTTTAATCATCCTGTTTCAAAATTAGATTTAACCGATGAAGATACAGCAATTCAACTCATCAAAGGACTGCAACCAGACCTAATTATGGGTGGCCCTCCTTGTCAGGATTTTTCGAGTGCAGGAAAACGTGATTTATCGGGAGGTAGAGCAAGTTTAACTTATCATTTTACAAATATAGTTTGTGGGGTTAAACCCACTTGGTTTGTGATGGAAAATGTTGAACAAATTAAAAAAAGTCATATTTTACACGAAGTTGTGATAAAATTCAAAGATGAAGGGTATGGTTTATCATCAGTGATCTTAGATGCATCCTATTGCGGAGTACCCCAAACAAGAACCCGATTTTTTCTAATTGGCCATTTGCATGATCAGCATAATCAGTTAAATCAACTATTTAAACAGCGTTTAGCTAATCAAGCAATGACGATTAAAAACTATTTAGGGGATAGTTTGGGTATTGAATTTTACTATCGACATCCTAGAAATTATAATCGACGTGGCGTTTTTTCTATTCATGAACCTAGCCCGACGATTAGAGGTGTTAATCGTCCAGTTCCTTCTGGATATCAATTAAATTCATGTGATCCTAAGGGTTTAAATCTAAAAAAAATTAGGCCATTAACGACAATTGAGCGAAGTTATATCCAAACTTTTCCAAAATCTTTCTATTTTGAAGGAACTAAAACAAATCTAGAGCAAATGATTGGCAATGCAGTCCCTGTGAATTTGGCAAAATTTGTTGCTGATACTATCATTATCTATATTAAAAAAGGGGTTCAAAAAGAGCTTACACTTTTTGATTTAGATCATCAGTTTGAAATACCTAAAAAGGTGCTCCATCGAACTGAGTAAACTGTATAATGGGGCGAAAAATTTTTCGCCCCATTGGAGTTTAGAAGGTGGAATCGGTGGGAATTAGCTCGGATACTTCAGTGCTGATCTCTGGTTCAATTGTGGGTGATGGCATCGAAACGCCATCAGAAACCAAGGGGAGGCGTTTATCGTAGAGGTTGAAGGATTCTAGACAATCATTGATGCCGGCGATCGCCTCGTTATAAACCTTGATTTTTTCCTCCACTGCCCCTAAATCCTGCTCATTTTGGACAATTTTTAACTTAGCCTCCTCCTCTAGGGTACGTTGCAGATGGGCGCGGGCTTGATCATACTGTTGGAGAATATTGAGGCTGTAGGACTCCGCAAAGGGCAACACCTGGGTTTTGAGCATTTGGTTCATGGCTTGGCGGAAATTGCGCTGAATTGTAGCCTCTACTTTGGGTTGGAAATCCAATTGCAGTAATTGCCGGATCGCGGGTTCAGCATTGACAATACTTTCCGCCCCGTAGGTTTCGGAGGTTTGGTGCAGGGTTTGGCGGAATTGATAGATGGAAAATGTGCCTTCATCGTAGAAGCGGGGACTTTCGCGCACATAGCGATCGCATTCCCGTTTTGCTTCATTGGTAATCAACACCAACAAATTCCCCTCTAAACTTTTCAACTGCTGCTCTAAACCGCCGTCATGGCCCAACAGCCGATAGAGTTCCCGGTAAGCGTCGATTTTTTTCACCGATTCTAAGAGGCGTTGACAGGAATTTTTGACCACAATTTCGGAAAACTTGATCAGCACATCCTCCAATTCATTGGCCAGGGTATAAAGTGCTTCCACCAACACCGCCAAAAACGGAGCCGTGGCATTGCGACGATGGCTTGCCGTTGCCTTTTTATAGACATTCAAAACGGAAAAATAACGGAGCAACTCTTCCAAACGCTGTAGCATTTTGTTTTTGAGGTCATCAAAATCTTTCTCAAAATGAGCATCCTCATTGGCAATGATGCGATTCACCTGATTGGCAAAATACTGCTCAAAGCTGTAACCAATATCCTTCAGCTTTTGATTGAGGCGATCCACTTCCCGCGCTTTCATCGCATCAATTTCACGGGGTTCGCTGCCCAGACGCTGCCGCCGGTTTTGATAATGCTTTTGCAACTCAATACAGATCGGTTGCAGATCATCAGCTAAGGCGGCAAACAGTTGGGGGCGTTTTTCCGTGGTTAGGTAGCGGCTAATCCCTTGGCGGAACGCTTCAATGCCGCTATCTTCGATTAGTTTTTCCAGTAAAGGATGGCCCCATTCCGTCAAAAGCCGTACATAATTTTCATTGGGGCTTTCATAGCCATTGACGGAAGCGAGAAAATTGCTGCGGGCCAACTTGCCAGAATTAGAGCAGTAGTTGTTAAAACTGCTGACAAATTGCGGCGTTTCTTCTTCACCCCCTAAGCCCTTCACACTTTGGGCAAAAATCGAATCCAATCCAAATCGATCCGCGCTACTGGTTTGTTTCACTTGACTGCCATAAAACCCCAACAGGCCACTGGTTTTATAAATGCGGCTCGTGTCGCGGAAATCACTTTGAATTAAGGACTCCAACCGTTGGCGCAATTGGGCATTGTACCAAGTTTCATCGATGCGATTGAAAACGTAGAAAACGCGATCGCGGATGCTGGGGTTTTCGCGCATTTTGTCCAGCAGTTCCGTTTCCTCACTGGTCATATCCCCCGCCGAAGCCGGTTTTAACACCGTCACCACCGCCGAAGTATCGGAATGCTCAATTTTCTTATAGGTCATTTGGGCATCCTTTTTAACCGGCGCATCAATGCCGGGCATATCCACCAACACATTGCCATCCTGTAACAGAGGATGATGGCAATAGTATTCCAACCGTTTCAACACCGCGCTATTGCTGCCCCGCCGCGCATAACTGGCGGCTTCCGTGAGGTTGGAGAAATTGAATTGCTCCATAGAATAGGTGGCACTTTGCACCGAATGGATGCGATCGCGATTATGTTCGTAGCCTTCCAGCAAGAGGGCGAGGGCCTTCGCCTGTTTCGCCCGGTCAGATTTGTTTTCCCCCCCTTCCCGTTCAATGATTTTCTGGCAACCGCCTTTGAGGACATCGCGGGCCGCCCCGTCGTTGATATTAATGGTTTGAATTTGGAGGCGATCGCACAATACTTGCAATTGCTCACGAATTTCCACCTCACTGAGGAACGTCAACACCACCCGCTCGGCGTTGGGTTCGGCATAGTGGATATAGCATTCCGTTCCGGTGGCGTGGCCCTCGGCACTGTAGAGCAGTTCCCGCTCCAGGAGGGCATTGATCAGCATCGATTTCCCGGCACTGAAGGCCCCGGCAAAGACAATTTCAAACTGAGGGGCGATCGCCTTCTGTAAAGCAGTCTCAACGGCTGTCGTATCGCGGCGCAGATCGGGATCCTGTTGCAGAAGTTCAAGAATACTACTCACTTGAGCATTGAGGTCAGCGCAAGCGGGATGTTGTTGAAGAGTCATCACTACCTAGATGGTTGATTATGTTCGGTTCTACAACGGTGTAGAAACGATTTTCCTACACTGTGAGGGACGGGAATCATCACCGCAAGCGATCGGCTCACACGCCAAGCGTGATCTTGACCATTAACCCCCCTTGATCGGGGGATTAATTTTTCCTAACTCTGAAGATCCGTTGCAACGTTATCATGGGAGACATGATGGGGAAGTTCTCGTGCCAAACTAGAAGATGGGACGGCAGGCGATCGCCCCAAGCCCCTCTCACGGTGAAGTGTTAATGTCCCAGATTGAAATTAGATCGAGGCTGGCCAACACCCAACCAGTCCACAGCCCCATTCACCAAACCCGCCGCCGCAGGGTGATCAGTGAAAGCGCCCTGGGCCTGGTGTCCACCCGCAGTTTTCCCGCCATCGTTGGCACAGCGGATATGATGCTCAAGTCTGCGGGGGTGATCCTCGTGGGCTATGAAAATATTGGCAGCGGCTACTGTACGGCGATTATTCGCGGCAAAACCGCCGATGTGCGCCTCGCTGTAGAAGAGGGGGCGCGAACCGCTGAACAGTTTGGTCAATTGGTTTCTAAAATGGTGCTGCCCCGACCCATGCCTAACCTAGAGGCAATTTTCCCCATCGGCTCGAAATATTTTGAATTGGAGCAGGAGCAACGGGGCCACAGTCGCCTCAGTAATCAATCTTTAGGGTTATTGGAAACGCGGGGTTTCCCGGCGTTGGTGGGGGCCTGCGATGCGATGCTCAAGGCGGCGGATGTCCATTTGGCGGGGTATGAAAAAATTGGCGATGGCCTTTGTACGGCGATTATTCGCGGCACGGTGGCGAATGTCGCCGTGGCGGTGGATGTGGGAATGCATGAGGCGGAACGGATTGGTGAATTTAGCGCCGTGATGGTGATTCCTCGGCCTTTGGAGGATTTGGAGCATACGCTGCCGGTGGCGGATTTCTGGCTAGAAAAACCCGATCCCCTGCCGGTGCTGCTGCCGAAGGACAAACAACAACGGGAAAAATCCCGCTTGGCTCTGCCGGAGTTGGAAAAAATTCCTTTACGGCGTTTGGAACAGCCGGAAATGGTGGCGGAGGAACTGGAAAAACCTGCTTTAAAAGAACAGCGTGAAGCGATCGCCCCCGACGACGACACCGAATAGATCTGAATTGCTGATCCTGGGGGCGATCCTCGCCCTGGGCCTGCTGTTGCGGTTTTGGCAGTTGGACAGTAAGCCTCTGTGGGTGGATGAGGTGATTACGAGTATTTTTGGCCTCGGGTTGGGGTTTGAGGATATTCCCACCGCCCAAGTGATCCCGGTGGAGGCGATCGCCTCCCTTTTTGCCTACAATCCCACCAGTTGCCCAGAAATTGCCGCCCGCCTTGCCAGTCAATCCACCCATCCCCCCCTGTTTTTCTGCCTGCTTCACAATTGGTTAGGTTGGGTCGGGGTGGAAAATTTGGCTTGGGCGACCCGCAGTTTTTCCGCCCTGTGGGGTGGAGGGGCAATTGTGGCGATCTATGGGCTCAATCGTTGGGCCTTTTCGATCCGGGCGGGACTGACGGGAGCGGCGTTGATGGCCCTTTCCCCCTTTGCCGTCTACCTTTCCCAAGAAGCCCGCCATTACACATTGCCCCTCGTATTTCTCACCCTCGCGTTAGCGGCTCAAGTCAAGGTTCAACAACAATTGAGCGCAAAGCGATCGCCCCTCCTGGCTTGGGCATTGTGGGGGGGGATGAGTGCCTTAGCCCTGTTTAGCCATTACTTTTGCCTGCTGGCCATTGTGGCGCAATTGCTCACCTTCGCCCTGTTTTGGTGGCGATTTCGCCCCCCCCTAAACGGATCAACCCTGGCCCAAGGTTGCGCCCTTTATCTCATCCCCTACCTCTTCCTGATCCCCTGGTGGCCGGCCTTTTGGGGCCATTTCCATAGCCCGACTACCGGCTGGCTTTCCCCCCCCACGGGACTCGCTCCCTTGGGGCAAACGGTGGCCAGTTGGGTGGTGATGCTGTTTGTGCCGCCGGTAGAGGGGCAGCCGTTAGCGGTGCAGGGGGCGATCGCCCTCCTTAGCCTCGCCATTCTCGCCCTACTGCTCCAGCAAACCCGCCAAGGGTGGCAGAGCCTTGGCCCTTCCATGGAGCGATTCACCCTAGCAATGGTGGTGATCGTGGTGGTGGTGGAATATTTTGCGCTGATCTACGGTTTGGGCAAAGATATCAGCATCGCCCCCCGCTATCATTTCGTTTACTTCCCGGCGGTTTGTGCCTTACTGGGGGCAACTTGGGGGGAACAATCCCGGCGGTTTCAGGGGTTCGCCACTGCGGTGTTGGCCATCAGTAGCCTTTGCGTTGTCTCTAACCTTGCTTTGCAAAAACCCTACTTACCGGATCAGGTGGCGGCCCAATTTGATCAAGACCGCCGGCCCGTGATGGTGATCATGGCCTATCGCAATACCTTAGAAATAGCCGTCGGGTTAAGCTATGGCTTGGCCCTAGGGGAACGCCGCCCCCCGGAACAAAAAGCCGATTTTGCCCTCTTGAGCTATGAGCAAGGCTATGAGCAGGTTTGGGAAACCTTGGCGACATTCCCGATTGAGCCGGTGAGCCTGTGGGCGATCGCCCCCGGTTATCTCGACGATGCCTTTCCGGAAACCGTAGCCCTACGAATGGATCAACGTTGTCAGATTGACCCGGATCAGTTTTATCGTCTGGGATTCCCCTATCAACGCTATCAATGTCACGACAATTCCTGAAAAACAAAAACACCACTAATAAATCCGGTGTAATCTGGTATAGATGTGAATGCTGTTGAACAACTGGATGGGTTTGGGCCGTTGCCCAAGCTTTGCCGCCGTTCCCCGACTTGATAGTCTTGTAAATTCTCTTATGAATAGCCTGCTCTCCGGACTTGATGATGTTGCACGCCAGATAACCGGTATGGATCGTAAAAAGAAACCTAAAATGCTTGTTGTCGATGACGAGCCTCATAATCTTGATCTGCTCTACCGCACGTTTCGGCGGGATTTTCGCGTCTTTAAAGCCGAGAGTGGGATGAATGCCCTTGAAGTCTTGTCCCAAGAGGGGGAAGTAGCGGTAATCATCTCCGACCAACGGATGCCGGAAATGAAGGGGACGGAATTCTTGAGTAAAACCGTGCCGGATTTCCCCGATACGGTGCGGATTATTCTCACCGGCTTTACCGATGTGGAGGATTTGGTGGATGCGATCAACTCTGGCCAGGTCTATAAATACATCACCAAACCCTGGGATCCCAACGAACTGAAGGCAGTGGTGGATCACGCCGCTGAAACCTACGATCTGCTCAAACAGCGCACCGAGCAACTGGAGCGAGCGGAGGAGCAGGCGAAACTGCTGGCCATGATTGCGGATGTGGCCCAGGAAAGCCTGGATCAGCCCCAAAGCTTAACGGCCTTGGCGGCGGCCTTGGGGGAAAGCTTTTCCGCTGATGGTTGTATTCTTCGCCAGGTTGAAGGGGGCCAATTGGGGGCAGAGGGCCGCCATGATCAGCCCATTGCCATTGAGAGTGATCCCCTCTTCCAAGCTGCCCTTTCCACAGGGAATACGCAAGTGTGGGTTAATTCCGCCACGACTCCCCCGCCGGAGGGGTCACAGTACGAAGCGGCAGGCTTGCAAGTTCATCTCGTTTTGCCCCTGCATTATCGGGAAAATTTGATCGCGTTGTTGTCGTTGCAGTGGGGGCGATCGCCTAAACCCAATGAGGAGGAAATCCACCTGATCCACTTGGCAGCCCAACAAGTCGTACTGGCTTTAGCAGCCTTGAGATAGCATGGCGAAAACTCCCGAAGCGGACGCGGTGCAGGCCCTCTTTAACCGCATTGCCCCCGTCTATGACGACCTCAACCACCAGTTAAGCTGGGGGTTGCACCGGGTTTGGAAAAAAATGGCCGTTAAATGGGCGGCTCCCCACAGGGGCGATCGCGCCCTTGATCTCTGCTGTGGTAGTGGTGATCTCGCCTTCCTTTTAGCGGAAGCGGTGGGGCCTCAAGGAGAGGTGATGGGGGTGGATTTTTCCATTGGCCAGTTGGCGATCGCCGCCCAAAGGGGGGGCGATGGGTATCCCCAAATCACCTGGCAAGAAGGCGATGCCCTCGCCATTCCCGCCCCTGATGCCTATTTTGACTGCGCCACCCTCGCCTACGGCCTGCGCAACGTCACCGACATTCCCCGCTGCTTAGGGGAACTGCACCGCGTCCTCAAACCCGGCGGCCGCGTCGCCATCCTCGACTTCCACCGCCCCCAAAACCCCTGGATCCAGCAGTTCCAAACCTGGTATCTCGATCAAGTCGTCTTGCCCACCGCCACCCGGTTCGACCTTAAAGCAGACTACGCCTACATCGCCCCCAGCGTCGAACGGTTCCCCACCGGGCCAGAACAGATTCGCCTAGCGCAAGGGGCCGGCTTTTGCCAAGCTGTGCATTACCCCATCTTTGGTGGGATGATGGGGGTATTAGTTGCCCAAGCCGCCGCGTAACCACCTGTGGATCCTGCAAATCTCTGGCTGATCTTAATTCCCCCCATTGCCGGGGGGGTGATTGGCTATTTCACCAATGATCTCGCGATTCAGATGCTCTTTCGCCCCTACAAACCCTTATTTGTCGGGAAATGGCGCGTCCCCTTCACACCCGGTTTAATCCCCGCCAATCAGGAGCGGTTAGCGCAACGGGTCGCGGATACGATCATGGGTTCGCTCCTTACCCCTGGAGAATTGCAACGGCTCACCCAGCGATTACTGCAAAAAGAAAGGGTACAGGAGGCTTTGCTCTGGTTTTTGCGGTTGGCCTTGAAACAAGTCCAGGCGGAGCAGGAGCAAAAAACCGCGATGATCCTCGCCAATATTCTCCGGGATCTGTTCAGCGGTTCGCTGCCTCGGATGTTGCGGGCCTTGGCCCGCCAAGAGAATTTTTTAGCCGAACAAATTAACTATATTTTTGATCAAGTGGTGTTGGAATTCCAACTCACTGATCCCCAGGCGCGGCAGTTGGCGGATTGGGTGTTACAGGTGATGGTTCCCCCTGATGTGTTGCGTCAGGCATTAATTGAGTTTCTCACCGATCGCAATATTCAAATCATCGATGAGGGGCTACGGGAGAAAACCAGCGGCACAACTTGGGTGATGGCGAATCTATTCGGGGTGCGCAATTCCCTAGTACGGTTGCGGACGTTTTGTTTAGATGAGAAGGAAATTACCAATGCGCGGCTTAAGGAATTAGTGCTGTCTTTAGAGGTGCGCGATCGCCTCCGGTTTTGGCTTCAGGAACTCTCGCTGCAAAACCTGCCCTTAAGCACGGTGCGCCAACTGCGCAAAACCACCCGCGACACGATCCGCATCTACATCCAAGAGCGGGGGGGGGATTTATTAGAGCAGTTGAGTGCTTCGGTGGATTGGGATAGTTTGGCGAAAATTTTGCTGAAGCGGTTGCGGGATTCGGAGGTGTTGAAAACTTCGTTGGAAACGGTGAGTTGGGAATTGGCTTTATTATTGGAGCGGTATTTAGAGGAGGAGTTAGAAATTTTGGTGGCGAAAATTCTCCCCATTCTTTCCCTCGATCAAGTGATTGTGGAGCGGGTGATGGCCACCACGCCGGAGGAGTTAGAAATGACGGTGCAGGGAATTGTGAAAAGTGAATTACAGGCGATCGTTAATCTGGGGGGAATTTTAGGGTTGGTGATTGGGGGGTTACAGTCCGTGTGGTTGTTATTGCGCTAGGGCTTGGTTATTCTGTGGAAATAATTGCTGTTACGGGAATGGTGAGATCGGGAAAAGCGAGGGGTGAAATTGTGCCGGTGGTGAGGGTCATTTTAGAGCCGTATTCTCGGCCTTTGGGTTCGCGGTGAATGATTAATTCTCCAGTTTTTAAGTTCACCAACCAATATTCTGGAATTCCCGCTTCGGCGTAGATGTGGTATTTAAGGGTTGAATCTTTTTCAAGGCTACTATTAGCATATTCAATCACCCAGAAAATATTTTCAGGGTAGGGGTGATGGCGGAGATATTCACGGCCAAGGGGGGCAACGATGGCGATATCTGGTTCCGGTTCGGAGTCGTTGGGGAGGGTGATGGGTTTGGCGGGACGGATGAAGGCGCGATCCGCGCTAGCGTACCCATCGCCTAAAATCCGAGCTAGATAAGCACCTGCTGCTCGGCTAAAAAAAGCATGGGGTTCACCTTCTGGGGGCATCGGCACAAGTTCTCCGGCAAGTAGTTCGACGGGACGATCTACAAATAGACCCGCTTTAATCATCTGATGATAATCATCTAAACTCCATTTAACGGTTGAGAGTACCATAATGATCTCCTCAAAGATTGGTGTACTTTTGGTTTAAACCACTTTAAATGAAACTCCAGTCGGTTGTAATCCTTCTGTTTGTTGATTTTCAAGTTTGGCTTGCAACGCTTCTAATCGATTGTTTTGCTCAAGGGAGTAAAAACGTTCACTACATTTTTCACAGACTAAAATATTCATCTGAATTGATGCAGTATGTCCACCCCCAAAAACGGTTTCAAGAACAGATTTTTGAGTAACTGTCCCTCCACAAAATGGGCAAAGAGAAATAATTGTATTCATTAGACTATCTCCAGAAAGGCAGGCTAGGGCCTGCCAGTTAACAGGACTACGTTTAGACGTACTTAAGGACACTTATTCTGTGCTTGGGTTTTGAGCCAGTGAACCCCGCCGCACTACCGCCTTAGCAAACATTTCTGGCGTAATCTCTGGACAATCGGATAAATCAATCTCTGCATCGCCCATGGCATCCAATCGTTGCCAATCCGTTTGAGAGTTGTTGAAAGTAGGTTCGTTGTTCATACCACAATCACCAACCAATCACAGCAGATCCCGGACATCGGCAACAGCCCCCGCGATCGCAGCAGCGGCCACCATCGCCGGACTCATGAGCAGCGTGCGGCCTTGGGGGGAACCTTGGCGGCCTTTGAAATTGCGGTTAGACGAAGAGGCACTGATTTGATCCCCTTCGAGTTTGTCGGGGTTCATCGCTAAACACATCGAACAACCGGCTTCCCGCCATTCAAACCCAGCGGCTTGAAAAATCACATCTAACCCTTCCGCTTCCGCCTGCTGTTTGACCCGCTCCGAACCGGGAACCACAAAGGCTTTCACGTTGGGGGCTACCTTGCGCCCCTGGGCCACCTTCGCCGCTTCCCGTAGATCGCTGATCCGGCCATTGGTACAACTGCCAATAAAGCAAACATCGATGGGCGTTCCCTTGATCGCTTGGCCCGGTTGGAGTTGCATATAGCGATAGGCTTCCTCGGTGAGGGGGCGATCGCCTGCCTCCACGCTCTCTAAATTGGGGATCGTCTCATCCACACCAATGCCTTGGCCAGGGGTAATCCCCCAAGTAATCGTCGGGGCAATCTCCGCCGCATCAAACCGCACCACATCGTCATATTCCGCATCCGCATCGGAGCGCAAACTTTCCCACCAAGCCACCGCCTGCTCCCAAGCCGCACCTTGGGGGGCAAAATCACGACCTTGAAGATAATCGTAGGTGGTTTGGTCGGGGTTGACGTAGCCACAACGCGCCCCGCCTTCGATGGACATATTACAAACGGTCATCCGCTCTTCCATGGACATCGCTTCTAGGGTCGTTCCGGCGAATTCGTAGGCATAACCTACGCCGCCGTTCACGCCCAACTTGCGAATAATATGCAAAACCACATCTTTCGCATAAACACCGGGGGCTAAGGTTCCATTCACTTCAACGCGGCGCACCTTTAATTTCGCCAAGGCGAGGGTTTGGGAGGCGAGGACATCGCGGACTTGGGATGTGCCGATGCCAAAGGCGATCGCCCCAAAGGCTCCATGGGTGGAGGTGTGGGAATCGCCACAGGCTACCGTCATCCCCGGTTGGGTTAACCCCTGTTCTGGGGCGATGACATGGACAATGCCCTGATTGCCGGAGCCGACGTTATAAAAGCGGATGCCGTGTTCTTGGCAACTTTGCTCTAAGGCTTGGATCATTTCTTCGGCCAAAACATCGACGAAGGGACGAGATTGATCTTCCGTGGGGACGATGTGATCAACGGTGGCGACGGTGCGCTCTGGGAAGAGGACGGTGAGGTGGCGATGGCGCATCATCCCAAAGGCTTGGGGACTGGTGACTTCATGGATCAGGTGGAGGCCAATAAAAAGTTGGGTTTGTCCCGATGGCAATGTCCCGACGGTGTGGAGATCCCAAACTTTATCGAACAGCGTACCCTTACTCATAAAATCAACCCGTAAAATCAATAAAACAGGGTTTTAACCCCAGAGATCATCAAATTATATCGTTATTCCGAAAGATCATGCTAGAATACGCCACTGTACGCGGACGTGGCGGAATTGGTAGACGCGCTAGATTTAGGTTCTAGTGTCTTTGGCGTGAGAGTTCGAGTCTCTCCGTCCGCATTCAATCCTTTGGCCCTTGGCTTGGCCAACGTTCCCCCGGTTAATTGCCCACGGGAACAAATTCGTAACCAAAACTGGTGCGATTGCCCGCTTGGATGGTGACGAGTTGAATGGCTTGATTGCGATCGCCCGATGCTAAAAACCGCACCTCTCCCGCTGAACCAGGGGCAACAAAATCACTTTGGGTGAGGGCATCTTTAACCCCGGCACGGTTGGGGCTGCGGCCAATGGCAGCAACCAAGGCTTGGGTGGCATCGTAGGCCATGGCGGTGCGCCAATTCACCTCACCGCCCCAAAGCCGTTGGGCCGTTTGGGAAAATTCCGCACCCGGATCACCGAGAATATGCCAAGGAATTGCCAATACCATGCCCTCCACGTTACTGCCCCCTTTTTGGAGGACATGGGCGGAATAGGCTCCATCCCCGGCAATCATGGGCAGTCGGTTCTGATTGGCCACCGCCACGGCAAGCATCTGATCAATCACCGTTGAACTGGGGGCAAGCATCAACACTTCAGCACCAGAGGCGATCGCCTCTTGTACAGCAGTTTGGGCATTAAACCCACTGCTGGCCAGGTCAAATTCCCCCACCACATTCCCCCCTTGGCTGAAGAGATCGGTGGTGAAGACGTTTTTAATCGACTGACTATAGGCGCTTTGACCGTTGTAAAACACCGCTGCTTTTTGCAATTGGAGGCGATTGAGTTGGTATTGCGCCAAAGCACTGCCCGCAAAGCGATCGCTCGGCACAGTGCGGAAAATATAATCGCCAGCGGTGGAGAGTTCGACGGAGGTGCTAGTGGGGGAAATCATCGTCAGGCCGCCGGCTTCGTACACCGCCGCCGCCGCAAGGGAGCTATCACTGCTGTAATGGCCCACCACGCCTAAAACTTCAGGATGATTACTCACTAAGGTTTGGGCAACTTGGGCCACCACCGCCGGATCATCATCATCGTTGATCAATAAAACCTTGAGGGGAACGCCGTTAATGCCACCGCTCTCATTGACCTTTTTTTGGGCTTGGGCCACGCCCCGGAGCATTTCCTTAGCGGTATTCATGGCCGGGCCAGCGGGAATGGCAACGGCGATCGCATAACTATTGCCCTGTTGCTCGGCCTTGAGGTTTTGCAGATAGATCAGGGCTTCAGGATCATTGGGGGATTGACTTAACGCGGCTTCTAGGAGAGGAATAGCACCGGCTATATTTCCCGCCTGCACCGCTTCCACCGCCATTTGTTTGTTGGGATTCCGATCATCGGTGAGGATCTGTTCCCCGGCACTGAAGCGACTGGCTTGGTTATTCGTACTCAAAGGGGCAACGGGGCCACCGTTGGGGCGGTTGGCAGAATCGGCAAGATGGATGAACCACCAACCCCCCCCACCAATAATTGCACCGGTTACGATAACGGAAAGTAAGAGTGCTGCGGTTTCTTTTGCCTTTGCCATAGCGATCGCCACTGGGTTTTTCTCTAGCCTAACGGAGAATTTCCCCCAATCCTCCCCTCCCAAAAATCTTTGCCGATGCCACCGTAGGGGCGAAAAATTTTTCGCCCTCGGAATTTTGCGCCTAAATGGCCGCCAATTCCACCGTCAACCTTGCCCAAGCCGCCGCCGGATCTGGCGCATGGGTAATAGGCCGGCCAATCACCAAATAATCTGCCCCCGCTTGAAAGGCTTGGATGGGGGTCATCACCCGTTGCTGATCCTCAACTTCAGCCCAGGCGGGCCGAATCCCCGGACAAACCAAGATTAAATCTGGGCCGCAAAGTTGCCGCAGGGAAGCTGCCTCTTGGGGAGAGCAAACAATGCCGGGAATGCCGGATTCCTGAGCCAGGAGTGCTAACTTGAGGACATATTCCGGCAATTCAAGGGGGACATGGAGATCCAAGGCCAGATCGCGGCTGTTGAGACTGGTGAGGAGCGTCACGGCCAGGAGGTGGAGGCGATCGCCCTCCACCTGCTCCACTGCTTTTGCTAGCGCAACGCGACCCACCGGAGCATGAACCGTTAAGAAGTCTACGCCATAGCTTTGGGCCGAACGCACCGCCCCGGCCATCGTGTTGGGGATGTCATGGAGTTTGAGATCGAGAAAGATTTTTTTCTGACGTTGGTTCAATTCCTGCAAGATCGCCGGGCCAGCGGCAATAAATAACTCTAGCCCCACTTTCCAAAAGGCAACTTCCGGCAACTGATCCAGCAATGTTAAGGCTGATACCGGACTGGGGACATCTAAGGGGACAATAATGCGATCGCTCAAAACCATAATCTTGCTCCGTAATGGTGACTGTGGGGGCGAAAAATCTTTCGCCTAAGCCCGGAGGCGAATAAACTTCTTCTTACCCACCTGTAACACCTTGCCCTCTAAGTCTGCCACCTCAGCAAATTCTAAATCTACGGCGGTGAGGCGATCGCCATCCAACCGCACACCCCCCCCTTGAATTTGGCGACGGCCCTCGCCACTACTGGCACAAAGCCCCGTAGCATTGAGGAGATAAAAAGCCTTAACAGGAAAACTCACCCCCACTAGGGAAAATTCCGGTACGGCATCATCTCCCGCCTGTTGCCCTTGAACCAACGCTTGCGCCGCCGCCTGGGCTGCCAACGCCGCATTTGGGCCATGATATTGCCCCACCACATCCAGCGCTAACCGTTTTTGCGCCTCGCGGGGATTGGCAGGCAACTGTTGTAAATCTAACCCCGTTAAAAGCTCAAAATACTGCGGCAGTAAAGCATCGGGAGTTTTTTCCAACTTGGAATACATCGTTAGGGCATCTTCTGTCAGACCCACATAATTATTGAGGGACTTGGACATTTTATTCACCCCATCAAACCCCAGCAACAACGGCAACAACAGGCAAAATTGCGGCCGTTGCCCAAAATGCCGCTGCAAATCCCGCCCCACCAACAAGTTAAATTTCTGATCCGTTCCCCCCAATTCCACATCCGCCGCCACCGCTACAGAGTCATAGCCCTGCATCAGGGGGTACATAAATTCATGGAGATAAATGGGATTTTCCTGTTTGTAGCGTTCACTAAACCCTTCCTTGGCCAGCATTTGCCCGACGGTCATCGTCGCCAGCAGCTTCAAAATCTGATGTAAATCTAAATCCTTGAGCCATTCAGAGTTGTAGCGAATTTCTAAACGGCCAGGGGTGTCAAAATCGAGAATCGGGCGGAGTTGATCCAGATAGGTTTGGGCATTGCTTTGTACCGCTTCAGGGGTGAGTTGGCGGCGCACCTCTGATTTACCCGTGGGATCGCCAATTTGGGCAGTAAAGTCACCAATAATCACCACAGCGGTATGGCCGGCATCTTGAAAAGCCCGCAACTTCCGGAACGGAATACTATGGCCGAGATGGAGATCTGAGCCGGTGGGATCTATGCCCAGCTTGATGCGGAGGGGGCGATCGCTCCTTTGCATCCGGGTGATTAAATGATCCTCCGGTTGGGGATGCTCCTGTTGATCAGGGAAAATTTCCTGAGTGCCCCGTTGCAACCAGGCAAAATCAGCGGCATCAAAATCACAGTTTACCAAAGGCATTGTGGTGTAAATTAAAGGGCAAAAGCAAACCAGGAATCAGGGGGACTGAGAAGGGCGAAAGTCGGGGGTGTGAATCCGGTGTAAAACTTTTCGATCCACTTTAAGCCAATCCCCAAGATCTAACGATAAGATACAGGGAGTGAACAAGCAAAGCTTGTCATTCGGGTGACTTTATGTTAGGTCTATTTGGAGTTCCTCAGGTGTCTGAGGGTGGATACCAATGGATCGGCAGCAGCGTGTAGCAACGACAAAACTTTTAGATATCGTGAGGACGTGAAGTAACTGTGGCGACTAGCACTGTTCGGAAAAAACAGGATTCCCAACATTCCCCAAAAAACTCTGGCAGTTTTGTCCTCGGTGTAGCCAAAGTGGCGGGGGGGACGGTGTTAGGAGTCACCATGTTAGCCAGTTCCGTGATCGCTGGCGGTCTCGTCGGGTTAGCCCTCAGCTTCCGCAATCTCCCCGATGTGCGGGTTTTGAAAAATTACGTCCCGACGGAAACCACCTATATTTATGATGTCAAGGGCAAAATCCTCGACAGTATGCATGGTGAGCACAATCGCGATGTGATTAAGCTTGATGAAGCTTCGCCCCACCTGAAGCGGGCTGTCCTGGCGATCGAAGATAGTCACTTTTACCACCACGATGGCATCAACCCCAATAGTATTGGCCGCGCTTTAGTCGTCAACTGGCGCAGTGGCGGCGTGGTGGAAGGGGGTTCGACGATCACGATGCAGTTGGTGAAAAACCTGTTTTTGGCACGCGATCGCACCATCTCCCGAAAATTGGCCGAAGCCGTCCTCGCCATGCGCATCGAGCAGATCTTCACAAAAGATCAAATCCTCGAGATGTACCTCAACAACATCTACTGGGGTCACAACAGTTACGGAGCCGAAACCGCCGCCCAAAGCTATTTTAAAAAATCCGCCGCCGATCTCAACCTTGCCGAAGCAGCGGTAATGGCGGGCTTGATCCAAGCCCCTGAGGATTACAGCCCCTTTATTAACTACCAAGAAACCAAGCGTCGGCAAAAGCTGGTCTTAGACCGGATGGAAACACTGGGGTGGATCACCGCCGCTGAAGCGAAAGAAGCGCGGGAGGCCCCGCTGATGGTCGGTCAACCCACCGCCTGGAAAACCAGTGAACTGCCCTACATTACCGAGGCCGTGATTGCAGAACTGCAACGCCGTTTTGGTGAAGATGCGGTGATGAAGGGGGGAATGCGAGTGCAAACCACGGTGGATTACAATTTCCAGCGGATGGCCGAGGATACCGTAGCCCAAGCCCATCAACGCCTCCAAAATCGTGGCTTATACGCCGATCAGGTGGCTTTGGTGGCAGTGGATCCCCGTACTCACTTTGTTAAGGCTCTGGTGGGGGGGGTGAACTATAAAGAAAGCCAGTTTAACCGCGCCATCCAATCCCTCCGGCAGCCGGGTTCTGCCTTTAAACCTTTTGTTTACTATGCTGCCTTTGCCAGCGGCAAATATACCCCCGGCTCCGGTATTGAAGATGCGCCTGTGCGTTACCGCGATGGCTCCGCCTTTTATGAACCGAAAAACTATGGCGGTACGTTTTCCGGAACCGTTTCGGTACGGGATGCCTTGGTGCGCTCCTACAACATTCCAGCGGTGAAGTTGGGACAAGAAGTTGGCCTCGATAAAGTCATTGAAATTTGTCGCACCTTGGGGATTAAAAGCCCCCTCGACCCCGTGGTTTCCCTGCCCTTGGGTTCCATTGGCATGACCCCCATGGAAATGGCTGGGGCCTATGCCACCTTTGCCAGTAACGGCTGGCATTCTGAGCCGACAATTATTGTTCGCGTCACTGATAGCAGCGGCAATGTCATTCTGGATAATACGCCTCAACCCCGTCTCGTCCTCGATCCTTGGGCCACAGCCTCTTTGAACGCATCCCTCACTGGGGTATTGGAGGGGGGAGGAACGGCTCCGGGGGCGAACTTGGGCCGTCCCGCTGCGGGGAAAACCGGAACCACCAGTTCTGAGCGAGATGTGTGGTTTGTGGGCTATGTGCCGCAGTTATCAACGGCGGTTTGGATTGGGAATGATAACTATCGTCCTTTGGGGAAAGGGATCACAGGGGGGGGCTATGCTGCACCGATTTGGCGTGAATTCATGATGGAAGCACTCCAAAATGAGCCGGTGCTGCAATTCCCCGCCGCCTCCAATTTCCCTCGTCCCAAAAATTAAACAGCTATCCCTGACTATGACGCAGAAAACACCTCGCATTTTCATCCCCCCTGAAGTACGGCAATTTGTGTTTAATCGTGATGGCCATACCTGTCAAGGGTGCGGGAGTAACCAGGAACTTCAGGTCGATCACATCATTCCGCTGGCAAAGGGGGGGAGTAATGATCTGAGTAATCTTCAGACCCTCTGCCGTGTTTGTAATCAGCGAAAAAAGCACTACATTGATCCGCGTTTTAAACGCCATTTTCAGTAAGGTATTGCCCAGTGCTTTGATACTGGAGCGGAGCAAAGTCCGCTCTCCAATCACCCAAAATTAATGGGTCTGAAGCCCCGCCCTTTTAGGGCGGCTTTTCTCGTCCAATGTATTGATCCAGTTTTTCCTGTCTATGGTATGATGGCATCATTAAAACTTAATGTTTTGGCGGCTGGGCAAGCCGACCTGAATGGACAGGCGTTAAGCAGTGTTAGACCCCGATCTGGGGCAGTTGCTTGTCTGTCTACCCATCAGGAGTCTACTTAATGTAGGCAGGCTGGGAATCCCCGTGCCTTTAGGTCGGGGAGGATGTCAATCTGGGTGTTGATTCAGTCCTAGGGTTCTTTAGAAAATCGGGTGAAATTGGCTCGATTGGCTACCGAATCTGCGTAGGGGCGCAAAATTCTGCGCCCCTACAGGGTTTCAATTTTGAATGAATTTAGCTTATCACCTTAAACCCTGAAGACCCGGCCAAGGCTATATTTCAGGGCTATATTGAGGCGGAGTTAATTTCCTTGGCGAGCCAGAGGGGCCAGAGGAGGGATTGCTGAATGCGATCGGCGCGGGGGGCGATGCGATCGCAACGGCGATTTTCCGCTTTAATGGCAAGATAGCAGACAGAGCCAGAAAAAAGGTAGGTTGCAGAGGCGGTGGTGAGTAAGAAAATCAACATAACAGATCTCCCAAAATCAAGGAATTTTATTTCATGCCAAAGTCAGAACTGCCTTGGATAACAACAAACCAGGAGCTTTGATCCAAAATTGGGATGGTTGAGTCCGGACGGGTCAAGCTTGGCGGATACTGCTGTGATTTAAGGATAGTGGTGGCTTAAGACGACATCGTTTTAAGCGCTAAAACACGTCTTTGTGATGCCCCAACACTCAGAAAAATCACGGGTTACGGATTGATCTGGAGTAACGATGATTTAGCAAAATGTTGGCACTACTTTTCCTGATGATTTTTTTATTGTAATGACATTGATGCTGATTCTGCATGAGGGGTTACACCCAAAATTTTGAGCAGCAATGATTTTCAGGGCACAGGGGTTAACCGTATAAAGGCGGAGCTTAGGAGCGTAAATTGGCGGTATCGAGGAATTGAAGCTGTTGATGAAGCATGGTGATTTTTGGCAAGATGGCCCCACCACGCTGGGCGAAACGGAGGGGATTACCAACGATCGCCTCCAGTTCTAGGGGTTGCCGACGGTCATAGTCCAGCTTCATGCTGGTGAGGTAGGGGGTCATGGCTTCCGTATGGGCCAGCATTTTGGCAATGACCGCCGGGGTAATTTCGCAACCGCAGGCGGCGGCCCCTTGGGCAACTTCCCCCATCAAGTCTTCCACTAAGATACGGGTGGCGGGGTTGGCCATGAGTTGATCGGTTTGGCCATTCAGTACCACCGATAAGCCGTTATAGGGGATATTCCACACCAATTTTTCCCAACGACTTTGCAGTAAATGGGGCTTAACCTGAATTTCGATGCCAGCGGCGGTAAAGTCAGCGGCGATCGCCTCCACCCTGGGCGTGATTCCCTGGGGGGCGTAGTGGGGGCCATACTCAGCAAGGGCGATCGCCTCATAGTCTAAATGGCGAATATGCCCCGGCCCCACTTTATTCGCACAAACAAAACAGAGGCCGCCGAGGAGCGTCGCTTGGGGAAACTGTGCCGCTAGTTCTGGCTCTACCCCTAGGCCATTTTGCAGGAGGACAAGGGTCGTATGTTCCCCGAGCAACGGCGGGAGAATGTGGGTAAGCTGACCATTCTGGGTAGTCTTGAGGGCCACCACCACCACATCACAGGGCGGCATTTGGCGCGGATCTTCATAAACCTGCACCTGGGGCAGGACAAAATCGCCAAACACCGAATCAACCCGTAGCCCTTGGGTTTGTAGGGTGTGATAATCACTGCGAGCTAAAAAATGGACATCATAACCCGCCCGTTGCAAGCGTCCGCCGTAGTAGCCCCCAATGGCTCCTGTGCCAATAATTCCGTACCGTCTCACCTAACCCCTCCAGATCCAACCTAAATCTGTGGGGGCCGGGAGCATCTCGCCCCGTAAATCGAGGATCGTCACCAGAAGGAGGTAGCCCAAGGCCAACAACACCGAGATTGCGCCGGTAATGATCGCTAAAATTTTGCCCTTATCCATTAATCTTGCTCTGGGGTAGATTTTTTGATTCTAATCTGAATGATGATCAAAACGCTACAAATTCCGAAAGTCAGCACTCATCGGTCGTAAACTTTGGTTGCAAACACTTCCATTTTCTAATAGAGGTGATAGATTAGAAATTGAAGCAGGTGATGCTTCCCTGGCAGATAAAACGGTCAAGGTCACGTTAGTTTAGTAAGAGGTAAAACGCTGTTTCTTCTCCTGTCTGTCTCGTTCGATCTACAGAAGGGCAATCCGACATCACAATCAATCTTCTCCACATAGCACATCGAGAGTCATACAACGTTTAAATAGTTTTAAATTTTAACGTTCGTAGCTCTAGGCAAGCTCAACTTAGGAAGCAGAAGTAAGATTGTAGACTGGGTTGTCCTTCTTGCTATGTTTGGGAATGGGAAACAGGGAACAGGGAACAGGTTTTGAGAATTTTTGTTGATGTTGTAGCCGACATTCCGCAGGTTGCTCATAAATGGTGCGTCAGCCGTTAAGCTACTCTTTTGCGTCCTAGGTGATCAATCTGACACAACCTACGACTCAATTGTAGGGTGTGACCGCATCAATGATGATGTTGATGGTTGAATTGTGTCTGACGCACCGTTCACTAGCATCATTAGTCTTAACCTGCGGAATGTGAGTTGTAGGGGCGAAAAATTTTTCGCCCCTAGGTTTGAGTGAGGGAAGATCACTCGCTTTCGCTGGAATTTTCGGGGTGGCGATCGCGCTTTGCCCGGCAAGGATTGCCCCAGGCCAACATCCCCGCCGGTAGATCGTGCCACACCGTACTGCGGCCCCCCACCACCGTATTAGAACCAATCATCACCCCCGCCGCCACAAAACAATCCGTTGCTAACCACACCCCATTACCAATCACAATCGGGGCAGTTTTGAGGGCAAAGGTGCGATCGCCCCAGTTGTGACTCCCGGTACATAAATAGCAATCTTGAGAAATCACCGTATGGGAACCGATGGTAATGCGATCCAAGCTATACAACACCACATCATCGCCAATCCAACTGTAATCGCCAATCTCCACCTTCCAGGGGTAGGTAATTCGAGCCGTGGGGCGGAATACGACGCGCTGGCCGATTTTCGCCCCAAACATTCGCAGGATTTGACACCGTACACCGCTCCAATTGTGCAGCGTTAACGGAAACACCACCGCCTGTGCCAACCACCAGAGCAAAATCACCACCCCCGGACGACCCCGGTCAAAATCCGATTGATCATAAAGGCTTAAATCAATCCAAGCCGCAGCCTCAACATCGGGTCTATTCATGGGAGGATTTCACCCCCATCGGTGGTAACGCTTGGGGAGTAACATTCAACTGCCCACCAAATTGGCGTAACTCATAAAGTTTAATCCCAATATGATATTCATACTGACTTAAAAGTCGGCCATAGATATAACCTGCCCGGCCATCTAAAAACCCAAACCGTAGGATATAAAACAGGATAAAGCGCAAAAAGGGGCGAAAAGGCAACCGCACCCAAATCTTTTTTAAAAAACGTTTGCGCTGAACGGCATCGCCAAAAAAATTGGCCCCAATGGTATTATCCACCCCTTGACCCGTGAGGAGGTTGTAATAAACCCGCGCTTCCCAATTGGAATAGCGATTGTGGCGGGCTAGCCAATGGTAGATATCGCGAAAATCGATGTGGAGCATATCCTCTTTAAGATAGCCCACTTGCCCCTCTAAAATCACATGCTCATGGACTTCATTATCGCCCGTGTTGGGGATGTCTTCGGTGCTGAGATTTTCGTAGCGGCCTTGTTTGTGGCGAAACAGGCGTAAATTCCAATCGGGGTATTTTCCCCCGTGGCGAATCCATTGGCCTAAAAAATAAACCCGCCGATTGAGATAATAACCGGCATAATTGGGGTTTTGAATCCTTTGGGCAATTTCATCCCAAAGTTCTGGGGTAATGCGTTCATCACAATCAACGATTAACACCCAATCATTGCGAAATGAGAGGTTTTCTAGCGACCAATTTTTCTTTTTGGGCCAGCGGCCATTAAAGTGAAATTGTACGACCTTTGCGCCTTGGGCTTCAGCAATGGCAATGGAGCGATCGCTGCTTTGGGAATCCACCACAAAGACCTCATCCGCCCGCGCTACACTGTCTAAACAGGCAGGCAGGTTTAACTCTTCATTTTTAGCCGGGATCAGCACAGAAACGGGAATTTTGGGGGAAGTGGCATTCATAGGCCTGCTCGGCAGAAGATTAGGATTTAAACGATGGGGGAAATACTATGCCCCGCAGGGATGTGGTAAGATAGCCAATTTGGCCGTAGGCATAGACTAAATTATCGAACCTCAAGGCCGGATCAGCAAAATACTTTGCTGCTTTATATAAACCCCGAATGATCCGTTCACTGCCGCGTTGAAATTGCCGGATCCCGCCAGTTCCCGCCAATTGCTCCCGGTAGGATTCACTCACCCCTTGCCACCAACCCCGTTTCATAAACCACCGTCGTTCTAGACGTTCGAGGGTGACGTGGTGGGCCACCAGGGCGGCGGGTAAATAGCGGACGTGCCATTTCTGTTTTAACGCCAATTCCGTCATCCGCAGTTCTTCATTGGAGAGCAAATTTTTCCCCACCCGACCGAGGTTGAGATCGAATCCGCCAATTTCCTGCCAGAATTGTCGCCGCAGGCCATAGTTGAGGCCCCGGGGGGTGAGGTTGGGTTGAGTGATGTCGCAGGGTTCAGGGCCGAGATCATAGGCTCCCAAATTCCCCGCTAATCCTGGGGATAACCAAGGGGGAGCGGTGCGGTTTTCAGGCCAGATCAGGGTGACTTTGCCGCCAGCGATCGCCAATTGGGGATCTTGCGCAAACCCCGCCATTAAGGCCGTCAGCCAACCGGGGGAGGCGATCGCATCATCATCGAGATAGGCGATGATTGCGCCGCTGGTTTCCCTCGCGCCGCGATTGCGAGCGATCGATAGCCCTAACTCTCCCTCATAGACATAGCGGAGCCGGGGATGGGGGAGCCGGGACTCAACAACGGCGGGGGTGCGATCGCTCGACCCGTTATCTACCACCAACACCTCATAGTCGGCGTAATCCTGCGCTAAAAGGCTATCAATGGCTTTGCCAAGGTAGTCAGCGCGGTTGTGGGTGCAGATGATTGCTGCAATGGACATGGTGGGGGGTTAGGAGTGGGAAGTGGGAAGTGGGAAGTGGGGGGTTTAACCCCTTGTACCATGATTGACGGTGGAGACAAGATTTTTCTCCTGGTAACAATTAAGTTTTTTGATTGACGATTTAAGCTTTAAGGCGACTGTGGACGAGGACGAGGGTTTCGGCAATTTGGCTGAGGCGTTGCTCTAGGTTGTGCTTTTTTTTCAGGAGTTGGCGGAGTTTTTGATAGCGGGCGATCGCCATACTGACGCTGGCCACCTGTTGGGGGGGGCAAGCCTTAGACCAGATCCGGCCTTCGCGATCGCGGCCACAGAGGCGATAGCCAGGGCGGGGAAATTCATAGCTGACGTTATTGCCATAGTTGGCTTCAATTTGGGCTCGGGCATTGGGGGGCAGGGTTTTAGTCGGGTCTGGATCTTGGCATTCCAGCCAACCATCCACCATCGGCCCTTCAAGATAGAGGTTTTGGATCTGCATGAGAATTTGCTTTAATTCCCGTTGCCAGCCGACGATCACCGCTTCAATTTCCCGGAGTAAATTGGTGGCCAGGGCGGGATTAACCTGGCGGTGGTTTTGGTTGAGGGGGCCGGCAGGAACGTGGGTAATTTGAGAAGCTTGGGGATTGGCGGGGGGTGGGGGTGGGGTTTGATGCTGGGGGGACTGGGGACGGAGGTCAAAGGAGGGGGAACTGGGGGCTGGGCGTGGGGGCGGATTGGCCTTGGCCCAGTGGGGCGGCGGGGCATTGTTGGGGGCAGACCGGGAACGCATGGAGGGCAGACCCGTGGCCGCTGGCGGCGGGGTAATGGGTCGAGGTGGGGGGGCAGGATTGGAGCGTACCCCAAGACGCGGCGGGAGTCCCCGACTCTCATCCGTGGAGGGCGGTGGGGGGGGTCGTTTCCCGACGAGGTGTTGTAGGGCGGTTTCAATCCGTTGGAGTTGGGGTTTCATGCGTTCCTGTTCCCACCGTGTCAGCTTTAGGGCGATCGCGCAGCTTAAACTGGGGCTACAGATCTGCCATCACAATTGTAGGGTTTTCCCCATTATTCTTCATTTTTTTTAAATTCCTGATGTCTGGTTGCATTTTAATTACGGGGCCTGCCACTTCTGGCAAAAGCGAATGGGCCGAGGCCACCGCTGCCGCCACGGGTCAACCCGTTACTTATGTGGCGACGGCGATCGCCCTCCCCAATGACCCCGAATGGCAGGCCAAAATTGCCCGCCATCAACAACGCCGCCCCCAGGATTGGCAAACGGCGATCATTCCTGAAGCCTTGCCGGCCTTTGTGGCCAGTCAACGGGGGGAGGAGCGGTGTTTTTTAATCGATTCCCTCGGTACTTGGGTGGCCAATGGCTTAGAACTGACGGATCAAGCTTGGGAACAGGAGGCGATCGCCCTGATCACCGCCATCACCCCCCATCAAGGAACATTAATTTTTGTCGCGGAAGAGGTGGGTTGGGGCGTAGTGCCGGCCTATCCTTTGGGGCGCAAGTTTCGCGATCGCCTCGGTCAAGTCGTGCGGCAACTGAGTCCCCATTGCACAGCGGTTTATCTCGTCACTGGCGGTTATGCCCTCAATCTCACCCAGTTCGGCATCCCCTTAACTAAAAAAATCGATCCGGCGGTGAACCGGATCGAGCCATGATCTAGGCTTCTCACGACTGCTCCGTAATGGGGGAGTGGGAAGTGGGAAGTGGGAAGTGGGATTGTTTAGACTTCTGCGGGTTCTGCTTCGAGGACTTCAACGGGGGCAACCGTGGCCATTTCCGCAGCGGCAAGGGTTTCGCCGTTGAGAGCAATGGAGTTCACTAACAGCCGGGTAATTTCCTGGCGATGACCGCGTTTTTTGCGGGTTTTCTTTTTGGGGCGCATTTTGTAAACGATCACCTTTTTGCCGCGATAGTGGCGCAGGATCGTCGCTTCGATGGTTGCCCCCGTCACCAAAGGCTGACCGACATGAATTTCCCCCTCATGGTTGATCAGCAGCACTTGCTCAAGGGTGAGGTCTTCGCCTTCGTCGTTGTGGAGGAGTTCGATATCGTAGTACCGGCCGGGTTCAACCCGCAGTTGTTTGCCGCCGGTGGCGATAATGGCATAGGTCATGGGAAATTATCCTGAATAAGGGGCCGTACAGGTCGCGTGCGATCGCGTTTCGGGGGGTAAACCTGATCCGAGCAGTGTGTTAAACACGCAGTTTCTCATTGTACAGAGGGGTTTGGGTTGCTGTAAAGGGGGGAGGGGGTGAAAAACGAAGTATCTTGGCCGGAGCGGACTTCAGTCCACATTACGAACTGGGGTGGGACGAAGGATGATGGGGACGTAACCCTAGAGCGGTCTAGGCTATGATAGCAAAGGCAGTTTCCCCAGGGGTTATGAGCAATTCAGAGAATGACGGTGTGAACTGGGTCGATTTAGATTCAGACCCCCCGACGCAGCCACCCGACCCACCGATTCAGACCTCCCTACCACCCCAGACTCCGCTGGTCATGGTGGAAACAGCTTTTTTAGCCAGTGCCGCCAGTTTGATTTGGTTGATTAATTACTACTTTCCCCTCGGCCCGTTGCTGCGGCTCTTTTTTCCCATCCCCATTGCCTTGATTTATTTGCGACGGGGACAGCGGGCGGCTTGGATGGGGGCGTTGGTGTCGGGGTTGTTATTGTCGATTTTGATGGGGCCGACGCGGAGCATTTTGTATGTGATTCCCTACGGATTGATGGGGGTACAGTTGGGGTTTGTGTGGCGACGGGGGGGGAGTTGGTATCTGTCGATGTTTTTAGGGACGGTGTTAGGCACGGTGGGGTTTTTATTCCGCTTCTGGTTGCTGTCGATTCTGATTGGGGAAAATTTGTGGTTGTATGTGATTAACCAAGTCACCACCTGGGCCAACTGGATTGTGATGCGGTTGGGGCTATTAACACAGCCGGAGCGGTTTTGGATTGAAATGGGAGCGATCGCCCTCCTGGTGTTGAATAGTGCAATTTATTTGTTTACGGTGCATTTAGTGGCGCTGCTGATGGGCGATCGCCTCAAAACCCCGATTCCGCGACCGCCGCAATGGGTACAGGTGTTGTTTGAGTACGATTATTAAAGGGAGAAACGAGGAAAGAGAAGAGAGAGGAGAGGAAAGCTCACTTCCCACTCCCCACTCCCCACTCCCTACTTCCCACTTCCCACTCCTCACTCCCACACCACTAGGCTATGATGGCTACAATCATTGCGGGCAAGGACTAATTTATGGGTAAGAGTCATACATGGCAAACATTCCTCACCATTGGTTCTGGGATGGTTTTAGGGGTTGCCGTGGTCGGGGGAAGTTTGATCTGGGCCCAACAGCAGGGTTGGCTCCCAGGGATTTCTCTACCCCAATGGTCTTTTTCCTTGGGGTTTCGCAGTCAAAAACCGCCGCTAGATGACCAATCCACTGTTTTACCTTTGGCGGTGCAGGCCCCGGAACAGCGGCGGGGGGAGTTAGAGGCGATCGCCTCCCAGTCTCAAACCAGTTTTGACCGTCACCGTGCCCGCTATCTCCTCGCCATGGATCTGTTGGCAGATTTAGAAGGGGGGCCGGCGTTGCGGTGGTTAGAGGGATTAGAGCAGGACTATCCCGCCCTCGCACCGATGATTTTACTGAAACAGGCCCGGGGCTACGAACTCACCAACAGCCCTGACCGGATGACAGAAACCCTGAAAACCTTAATCCAAAACTATCCAGAATCCGCCGTGGTTGGCGAGGCATTGGTGCAATTGGGAGCAACGAATCCCCAATATTGGCAAGATGCATTGATCGCCCAACCCCACCATCCAGCGGTGCATGAGATGGTGCATGAACGGATCCGAGCCGAAGGGCAACAACTGCCCTGGATTTTATTTCTGGTGCGCTATGACGGCCCCAGCCCCGTCACCACTGCCTTGATGGATCAGATTGTGATTGAGGCAGCGAAGCAGCTTACCCCTGAGGATTGGGAAGTAGTGGGCGATCGCTATTGGGAAGAAGGCAGCTACAGCAAAGCCGCCAGCGCCTACCGCCGCAGTACACCGTCGGCCCAAACCTTCTACCGCATTGCCCGAGGCCAAGACCTCAGCGGTCAAAGCAATGAAGCACGGCTCAGTTATCAAAACCTGGCCAACCGTTTCCCCAACGATCCCCAAACCGGTCAGGGGTTACTCCATCTTGCCCGCCTCTCCTCCCCCCAAGATGCCATCCCCCACCTCAACCAAATCATTGAAAAATTTCCCAACCATGCCCCCGAAGCCCTAGACCGCAAAGCCAATCATCTGGAAACCTTACGGCGAGGGAATGCCGCCAGCCAAGCCCGTCAGGATCTCCTCGATCAGTATCCCAGTGCCGAAATCACGTTAAATTACCGTTGGGCCCAGGCCCAAAAACAAGCAGAAGCTGGGAATTATGCCAATGCCTGGAAATGGGCCTACCCGATCGCGATCAACAATCCCAACAGTACCCTCGCCCCTAAAGCCGCCTTTTGGGTGGGGAAATGGGCCAGTCGTTTAGGTCGCAAGGAGGATGCTCGCACGGCCTATGAGTTTGTCCTGAAGCAAAACCCTGAATCCTACTATGCTTGGCGGGCAGCGGCGATCCTCGGTTGGAATGTCGGGACATTTACGACGGTGCGGCAATTAGCGCCAACGGTGACATTACCGACAGTGCGCCCCCAGCCCCCCGCCGGGTCGGAACTGTTTCAAGAACTTTATCAATTGGGTCAGGATCAGGATGCGGTTCAAATCTGGCAGGTGGAGCGTCGGCAGGTGGAAGAACTGACGGTAGAGCAGCAGTTTACCGATGGCCTGTTAAAGGTGACAGCGGGGGATTATATTCGCGGCATTACCGATATTTGGAGCTTGCGGGAACGGGATCAACCCTTAGAGCGGGAAGCTTGGGCAGCGTTGCGGCAACAGCCCGCCTATTGGCAAACGCTGTTCCCGTTTCCCTATAGTCCCTTGGTGTTTAAATGGTCTCAGGAGCGACAACTGAATGCGTTATTAGTGATTGCTTTGATTCGTCAGGAATCACGGTTTCAACCGGCAATCCGGTCTTCAGCGGGGGCATTGGGGTTAATGCAAGTGATGCCAGAAACGGCCCAATGGATTGCCCAACAGACGGAAATCGGCGACTATCAGTTGGCGAATCCTGAGGACAATATTGAGCTAGGGACATGGTTTTTGGACTATACCCACCGAGAATTTAACGGGAATTCGATGTTGGCGATCGCCAGTTACAATGCAGGGCCGGGCAATGTTAGCCAATGGATGCGTCGTTTTCCGACAGGGGATCCCGATGAGTTTGTCGAAAAAATTCCGTTTCCAGAAACGAAGGGGTATGTTGAATCCGTATTTGGCAATTATTGGAATTATTTACGGATTTATAACCCAGAAATTCGGGAGCAGATGGCGGAGTTGGCTGTGCCTTGAGGGGAGTGGGGAGTGGGGAGTAGGAAGTGGGAAGTAATGTAGGGGCGAAGGTTTAAATTTTGCGCCCCTAAGCAGATTCGGTATTGAATTGAACCTATTTCACCGTATTTTCTGAAAAACCGAAGAGAGGCGTGAGCAGGAAATTTGCTCTTTTCTCTCTCCTCTTTTCTCTCTCCTCAAGCCTTAATAGCCGTTTAACGTGACCGGCGTGGGTAAAGCGGGGCGATTGCGGCCCAGGTGTTGCTCTTGGAGGGCGGTGACGGCCCGGAGATATTGGGGATCGCGGTTTGTGCCTTGGAGGGAGGGGTTGCTGCGGAGGAGGCGCTGTTGATCGCGGCTTAGTTCTACCTCGATGTTGGGGGCGATGCCGTTGCGGTTGATCGTGATGCCGCTGGGGGGGTAGTAGCGGGAGATGGTGACGGCGAGGCCGGAATTATCGGAGAGGTTATGCACCGATTGCACCGTGCCTTTGCCGTAGGTGCGGTTGCCGACAATCACGGCTCGGCCATTGTCCTTTAAGGCTCCGGCAAGGATTTCGCTAGCACTGGCGGAATAGCCATCTACTAAGACGACGAGGGGAAGCTCGGTGAGGGCGGTGCGGTTGGCGTTGTATTGGCGATCGCCCCCCTGACGGTCAACGGTGCGGACGATCATCCCCGTTTCCATCCACATCCGAGCAATGTCCACACTGGCAAACAACAGGCCGCCGGGATTGCCCCGCAGATCCAAAACAAAGCCTTGAATATTTTGGGCTTCGAGGTTAGTAATCGCATTTTTCATCTGCTCGGCGGCATGGGAGCTAAATTCATCTAAACGGAGATAGCCCACCCGCAGATCCCCCTCCTGTTGCACGTTGTAATGGAGGACGGGAACTTCAATATTGGCGCGGCGGAGTGTGACTTCAAAAATGCCACTTTCTGGACGCACCAATTGCAGGCGAACAGTCGTGCCGGAATCTCCCCGCAGCAGATCCGAGGCTTCTTCAACGGTCATCAGGGAGGTGGGGCGGCTGTCAATGCGGAGAATGCGATCGCCCGCTTGAATTCCGGCTTGGGCAGCGGGGGAATTTTCCAAAGGCTGCACCACTTTCAAGGAACTGGTTTGCTCATCAATAGCCAATTGCACACCAATACCGGAGAGTTCCCCAGAGGTTTGGGTGGTGAGTTCAGCATATTCGCGGGGATCAAGGAAACGAGTGTAGGGGTCGTTGAGTTGCTTGAGGGCATCGCGGATGGCGGTGTAGGCTTCGGTGCGGCTCGTGTATTGCCGACCCAGTAGCTCCTGACGGGTCGCCTGCCAACTGTTCATATCAAAGTCGGTGCCAATGAATTCCTCATTGACGATCTGCCAAACTTCATCAACGATCGCTTTCGGACTATCTTCAAGGGCGGCTTGAACAGCGGGGGTAATCCCCGGAGCAAGCATTGAGGCGGTGGCTAGGGTGGCGATCGCACTGTTGAGCAGGAACGAAGGCAACAGAGCAAAAGGGCGGGCAGATCGGTTCATAGTCGCAACTTAACAAAAAGGGGTTGAGGAAAGCCATCAGGGCGGCTCAGATGCGCTCGTTCTTAGCATAGAAGGACAAGCCGGAAACCAGGGGCAGCGCTGGCCAGTTCCCAGATTGTCTCTTGGCAGATTCGGCAAAAACCACCGATGCAAATCGGTGTTCATCGCCTCATGGGGGCCAATGGGAAAAGCAATCAGTAGGTTGCGTCGCTGGATTGATTTCAGTATTCAGTCAAAATACTGACTTTTCATAAAATCTAACAAAATTTTACGGTGAAGGACACTGATCGGGCGAACTTCCTGGGCAATGGGGGAGTGGCGATCGCCCCTCACCACATCCTCCGGTGTAACCCAACCCCAATCCCACCCTTCCCGCAGGGTTAACTCTTCAAGGGAAACGGTAAGGCTACAGGCGAAAACATGGCGCTGAACCCGTTGATCGGGATATTCGCCAAATTTAATGGGGGGTACTGTCAAGGTGTAGTTGATTTCTTCAAGGAGTTCGCGATGGAGGGCTTGGCTGGGGGTTTCACCGGGTTCGAGGTGGCCGCCAAAGAAGGCCCATTGACCCGGGGCGGCAATGTTGGGGATGTTATCGCGCAATTGCAGCAAAAATTGCTGGTTGTGGTGGAGGATGGCGATCGCCACTTCAGGTTTAGACATGGGTTGAGGGCTTAGAATAAGGGGTGCGGGATCCCCCCCTGCCCCCCCTTTTTAAGGAGGGGGATCCTCTTCACTGATTTCTGCTCTCCCTACTAGGGAGATCTTTTGGGGGGAGTTGTTGTGACTATGGAAGTTTTAGTATGGCGAAGATCGCGGTGATTGATTACGACATGGGCAATCTCCATTCTGCCGCTAAGGGACTGCGGTCAGCGGGGGCAGCGGTGGAAATTACGCGAGATCCGGCGGTGATGGTGGCGGCGGATGGGATCCTGTTGCCGGGGGTGGGGGCCTTTGATCCGGCGGTGCAAGCGTTGCGGGCCTGCGGGTTAGAGGCTCCGATTCGGGAGGCGATCGCCGCTGGCAAGCCCTTTTTAGGGATTTGCTTGGGGTTACATCTCCTCTTTGAGGGGTCGGAGGAGGGCCAGGAGCCAGGCTTAGGGATTATTCCCGGTTATGTGCGGCGGTTCCATTCTGAGCCAGGGTTAACGATTCCCCACATGGGTTGGAACCAGTTGGCATTTACGCAGCCGGAGCATTGGGCTTGGCAGGGGTTGGGAGATTCCCCCTATGTGTATTTTGTCCATTCCTATTTCGTTGATCCGGTGGATGTGGGAGTGAGGGCAGCGATGGTGGGCCATGGTTCCCAGATGGTGACAGCGGCGATCGCCACGGGCAATATTACCGCTGTGCAGTTTCACCCGGAGAAGTCTTCTCAGGCGGGGCTACGGTTGTTGGCGAATTTTGTGGAGTCAGTAGGGTGCGTCAGATGAGCGGCTAGGCCAGAAAATCGGTTGATGGCTGACGCACCATCTAGGGGAAGGGTGGGGGGAATAGGGAATGGGAAATAGGGAATGGGGAACAGGGAATAGGGAATGGGGTGTAATGGGTTTGATGGGATGCGGAATGGGCGTGGGGGCGAAAAATTTTTGTGCCCCCGGCAGGCTTACGCCAACGCCCCTACATCAACCCACTTCCCACTTCCCACTTCCTACTTCCTACTTCCTACTTCTCACTAGCGATCGCCCGCAAATCCGCCTCCAAAGCATCCCGGCAGGCTAAAACCGCTTTCCAAAGATAGGGCTGCTCCATCGGTTCGTTGGCCAGGATTTCGAGGTGTTGGTAGACGGCGGCGGCGGTGGTGGGGTCGGGGAATTGGCTGGAGGCGGCGCGAATTTTGGGGTGTTCGGTGGGAATGACGTTTTCCTGATCGTTGAAGAGGCTTTCGTGGAGTTTTTCGCCGGGTCGTAGGCCGGTAATCGTGATCGAAATATCCACACCGGGCCGGAATCCCGCCAAGCGGATCATCTGCTCGGCCAAATCGTAAATCCGCACCGGTTCCCCCATATCCAACACGAGGATCTGCCCCGATTTCCCCACCGCTAAACTCTGAATCACCAGTTGGGAGGCTTCCGGCGTGGTCATGAAATAGCGGGTCATGGCGGCATCGGTGACGGTGACGGGGCCGCCTCGGTCGATTTGGCCTTGGAAGATGGGGACGACGCTGCCGCGACTGCCCAGGACGTTGCCAAACCGGACGACGAGGAAGCGGGTCATGCGGGCATGGGCATAGGAACGCACCAACAGTTCCGCTAACCGTTTGCTCATCCCCATGAAATTGCTCGATTCGACGGCTTTATCGGTGGAAATCATCACAAAGCTTTCTACACCGATTTCCGTGGCGAGACGGGCTAAATTTGCGGAAGCAAGGGCATTGTTGGCGATCGCCTCCCTGGGGTGTTGTTCCATGAGGGGGACGTGCTTATGGGCAGCGGCATGGAAAATGACCTGGGGTTGATATTCCTGGAGGAGTTGGGCGATGCGGGAACTGTGGCGAATATCAGCGATCAGGGGGTGGATGGGGAGATCGGGGTGGGTGCGGCGCAATTCCTGTTCGATCGTGAAAATGCTGTTTTCGCCGCGACCGAGGAGGAGCAGTTCTTGGGGCTGAAGGCGGGCCAGTTGACGGCAAATTTCGGAGCCGATGGTTCCCCCGGCCCCGGTGATCAGGATGCGGCGGTTGTAGATCTGTTCGCTGGCGGAGGGGAATTGGCTGTTAAATTCTTCGGCAAAGTCGAGGTTAATTTCGGGGCGGCCAAGGATGTCTTGGATTTGGACGGCGCGGGCTTGGGGGGTGAGGGAGTGATCGCGCAGCAGTTCCCCCTGGCCGGGCAAGATTTTCAATTTGAGGGGGGTTCCCTCCACTTGGGCAAGGATGCGGCGGATCTGGTCGGGGCGGGCGGAAGGGATCGTGATCAGGGCTTCGGTGATCTCGTGACGTTCTGCGAGGGGGAGGAGTTGACTGGTGGGGCCGAGGACTTTGATCCCTTCGACGGTGCGGCCGATTTTGGTGCGATCGTCATCGACAAACCCGATAATTTCAATGCCAAGGCTGGGATTATGCTGGGCTTCTTGAACCACTAAGGCCCCGGCCTGGCCGGCCCCAATCAGGAGGAGGCGTTGGCGGGGTTGGCGGGAGCGACGTTGCCAGAGGGGTTGTTGGCTGGTGCGGCGGCGGGTGTAGCGTAGTAACACCATCCCCATAATACAGAAACACCAATCGATGACAGCAACACCGAGGGGAATGCCCGTGTCGGCCCAACCGAGGCGGGGCAGGATCAATCGGGTAGTGGCGAGAACGCCGAGGGAGTAGAGGGTGACGGCATTAACGAGGGTAATCAGGTCTTTAAGGCCGAAGAGTCGCCACACCTGGTGATAGAGGCCAAAGCCCGCTTGGATCAGGAGGCGACCGGGGATGGCGATCAGGGGAAGGAGCAGGGCGAGTTCTGTATGGGGGGGTTTAATCTCCCCCTCGAAGCGAATCCAGAAGGCGAGGAAGCAGACGAGCCAAGCCAGGATGCCATCAAGGCCCAGTTGGGCAAGGCGGTAGCTGGAGGGTAGGAAGGGGGGTTTAGCCATGGTGATGCAACGGGAATGCTCCGGGGCAAGACGGGGGGTTTACTCGGAAGGTTTCTGGGGTTGGGTGGCGGCGGCTTGGGCGGCGGCGAGTTCGGCTCGCCAATGGGGGATTTGTTCCCAAATGATGGCGGCGAGGGTGGCCACCATGAACCCGGCGATCATCGAAAGGATGGCTATTTGGAGGGGCGATCGCCCTCCTATACTTTCAGTGATTTCTGTAGGGTTGAGGATCAGGATCGGAAACACTTCTCGGCTGAGGGCGATGAGGGCTTCCCCCTCAGCTTGGCTGAGTTCTTGATAGTCCCTTTCCTGCGTAATCAGTTGGGTGAGGAGGCGTGCTCGTTCGGTTTCGAGGGCGGCTTGGCGCAAGGGGTTGGTTGATGTGGCAACTTCAGTTTCAATGCGATTAATAACGGTACGGAATTTCTTGATCTGGAGATCGAGGCTGGCAAGGATGATAGGAAGGGCCATGGCGGTCTGATCCGCAAGGTTAGTGTTGATGATTTCGATTACCGCTGTGTCAGCGTTGAGGAGGCGATCACGGTCGGTAGCGGTGAGGGTAATATTAAGGCGTTGATTGGTAGTGTCGTAGGTGGCTTCAATTTGGATATCTTCTGGAGGATTTTGCTGGATCACGGTAATGGCATCACCATAAATTTGAGCAAGGGATATGGCACTAATTGGGTAAGGAGAACTGGCCAGGTTACTACTGGGGTGCTGTAACCAACCTAGGCGGAGGGGGGTGGGGGTAATGGTGACATTCAAGGTTTGGCTATAAGTAGGGCTGGTAGATTGGCGCATTTGGGTGAGCAATACCCCAGCCACGGCAAAAATAACTGTGATGGCGAGGATCAAGCGGCCATTGCGCAGCAGGAAGCGAAAAATATCAACAAGGGAAATTTCGTCGTCTTCGTAGGGGGTGGGATCAATGGAGGTCATGGGTAATTGAGAGACTGCGTCCTAATCTTCACGGTTAGGATACCGGATCGGGGGGGATTTGGCTGAATCAGGGGGAGATGCGAGCGTTGTTTGTGGGCCATGAGGCGGGGATCGGGAAATTTTTTCAAAGATCTTGGGTTTTCCGGGGGTTATGGTGTATGGTGCAATGGTGAAAAATTAATTTGTTTGCTGAATGTGAAGTGGGCTTTGATGGTCTTTGGATCTCGGTCTCTTCCCCGCAGCCTTCTTTTCCCTGGGGCAATCTACCCCAATCCTGGAATGAATTTGGAGGTCGAAGTGCAGGATACGTATGTCCGAAATCGGAAACGCTCGAAGCGGCGGGGGATTTATTGTCCCCACCATGGCTGTTATTTGGATAGTGTGAGCCAAAAGTATCCCCTCTATACGGAGTCGGCGGAAAAGTTGCGATCGCGGGGCGTGAATCGTTTAGCGGCGTTGATGTTGGTGGCGAGTCAGACGGCGGTGCGGTTGGATGGGGAGTGGATTGAGGCGTTTTGGTGTGGGATGTGTCAGGAAACGCGCTGGTATTATGTGCGTCGGGAGGAGCGGGGATATGAGTTGGTGTTGGCTCCGAGGGGGTTATGGGAGCAGGCGGTGGGGGTGATTAATCCGGAGGGGAATCCTTCGGTGGGGCAGTTTACGCGGCGGCAGGCACGGGCTAGGTCGGGGGTGCGAGATTTTGGCGTGATGATTTGATGGTGGCGGTTAAGCTGGTGGGGGCTAAGGTTTTGAGCCAGGCAGGGTATGAGCAGGATGTTTATAGTTGGGCGTTTGATCAGGCTGATTTGCTGCGCCAAGGTCGGTTTGACCTATTGGATCTGGCCCATGTGATTGAGGAGTTGGAGGATTTGGGGAATCGGCATTATGATCAGTTGGAGTCTCGTTTGACTCAGTTGATTGCCCATTTGCTGAAGTGGCAAGTCCAGCATTGGAAACAAACGAATAGTTGGCGGGCGACGATTCGGGTGCAGCGGAGGGCGATCGCTAAGTTGTTGCGGCGTAATCCGGGGTTGAAGTCTCGTTTGGATGAGGCGATGGCGGAGGGTTGGTTAGAGGCTAGGGATTTGGCGATCGCCGAAACAGATTTACCGGATGAACAGTTTCCTTCTATTTGTCCTTTCCTGTTGTCTGATGTATTACGGGATGATTTTTGGCCGGGTAGTAGTAATTGAGTTGTTGGCTAGAAGCGTTTAGTTTTGGAATGGTGCGGTAATGTTTTGGTTAGATGTTTAAATGCCTAGAAAACGTCGATCTGTGACCTCGCCTTCAATTTTGCAGGATTTAGGGCGGCTCTGGGTTTATCTCAGTGGCCGACGGCGGCGACAGTTAGTAATGCTATTGGTTTTGATGATTGCATCTTCCCTCAGTGAGGTGGTGAGCCTGGGGGCAGTCATTCCATTTTTGGGAGCGTTGAGCAATGCGGAGCGGTTACTGACGAATCCTCGGCTAGAGCCTTGGCTGACTACGTTGCAGATCGTCACGGCTAATCAACTGGTAACGGTACTGGCTATTGTTTTTGTCCTCGCTGTTTTAATAGCTAATGGGCTGAAGTTGGTGACGGTTTATTACCAGACTCATTTGGGATCAGTAATTGGTAGTGATTTAAGCTGTCAAGTTTATGAAAACACGCTGCATCAGCCCTATCCTTTCCATGTCCAACAAAATAGCAGTGATTTAATTCAACTTGTTACAACAGATACTAATAATCTAACTCAGCTTGTCCTGATTCCTAGCTTGGCAATTATCACCAATAGCATTACGGCTGTTGCTTTAACTTGCGCATTACTAGCAATTGATAGTCAAGTTGCACTGATTTCTGCCCTTGTTTTAGGTGGAACCTATGGCTTGATCTATCGCCAACAAAAGGAAATTCTTCGGCGCAATAGTCAGATTATGACCGAAGCTGGTCAGGCTCGGATTAAATCAGTCCAAGAAGGCATCGGTGGAATTCGGGATGTCCTTTTGAATAGTTCTCAAGGTTTTTTTCAGACGGTTTATGATCGGTGCGATCGCAAGGTTCGTCGTGCCATTGCTGACAACACCATTGTTCCCTACACACCACGCTACACGGTGGAAGCGGTGGCAATGACAGCGATCGCCCTTCTTGCTCTAACCCTGGGGCGTGATGGAGATTTTAGCCAAGCTATCCCAGTCTTAGGCAGTTTGGCCTTGGGGGCAAACCGTCTTTTACCTGTGTTGCAGCAATCTTTTTCTGCTTTAGCCCAGGTGCAAGGCAATTATTCGGCCCTGGATCGAGTTTTGCGAGGGCTTGAACGCTCGGTGAATCCGCTCTCTTTTCAGTCCCGGCCTCAATCTCTGGAGTTAACCGAATCTTTACAACTATCCGGGGTGTGGTTTCGCTATCGACCGGAGTTGGACTGGACATTACAGAATCTCAATCTGACGATTGCGGCGCGAACGACGGTGGGGTTTGTGGGGAGTACGGGGAGTGGCAAGAGTACGACGGCGGATTTGATTTTGGGGTTGCTAGAACCAGAAAAGGGCCAGATTTTGATAGATGGCCAGCCCTTACAGGGGGAGCGATTACGTCAGTGGCAGCAAGGCGTGGCCCATGTACCGCAGCATATTTTCTTGAGTGATGGCACGATCGCTGAAAATATTGCCTTTGGCGTACCTGTGGCGGAGATCGACCGCGAGCAAGTGTCCAAAGCGGCGCGACTGGCGCAGATTGAGGAGTTTGTGTTGGGGTTGCCGGCTCAGTATGAGACCTATGTGGGGGAGCGGGGAATTCGCCTCAGTGGGGGGCAGCGGCAGCGGATTGGCATTGCGCGGGCGCTTTATCGTGATACGTCGGTGATTGTATTTGATGAGGCAACGAGTGCCCTGGATAATGCGACGGAGCGGGAAGTGATGGCGGCGATTGAGGGGTTGAGTGGGGAGTTCACGATTATTTTGATTGCCCACCGGTTGAGTACGGTGGAGCGTTGTGATGTGGTAGTGGAGTTGGATCATGGGCGAGTGGTGGCTCAAGGGAGTTATCAAGAATTGTTGGTGCGATCGCAAAGTTTTCGCAGCATGGCTGGGGTTGGGTAGATGAACTCTGCCGATGAAATCAAAAATCTTGATAGTAAATATGCAATCTTGAGGAAAATAAATTGAGTTATAAGCAAAAAATATTAGTTACTGGATCTGATGGTTTTATTGGCTCTCACTTAACAGAAGAATTGGTGAGGCAAGGTTATTCTGTAAAAGCTTTTGTTTTATATAATTCATTTAATTCTTGGGGATGGCTAGACCATTCCTCAAGAGAGATTTTAGACAACCTGGAAGTATTTTCCGGAGATATTCGCGATCCTTATGGGGCCAAAGAAGCCATGAAAGGGTGTGATATCGTATTACACCTTGCAGCGTTAATAGCTATTCCGTATTCTTATCATTCACCAGCCACTTATGTTGATACCAATATAAAAGGAACTTTGAATGTAGTTCAGGCTGCTAGAGAACTGGGTGTGCAAAAGGTTGTGCATACTTCCACCAGTGAAGTTTACGGTACTGCACAGTTTGTTCCTATTACAGAAGCTCATCCCTTACAAGGTCAGTCTCCTTACTCCGCTAGTAAAATAGGGGCTGACCAAATTGCGATGTCTTTTTACCAGTCTTTCAATACTCCTGTTTCTATTATTCGTCCTTTTAATACCTATGGACCTCGACAGTCTGCGCGGGCTGTAATTCCTACCGTAATTACTCAGATTGCCAATGGAATACGGAAAATCAAGCTGGGTGCATTACATCCCACTAGAGATTTTAACTATGTGAAAGATACGGTTCGGGGATTTATTGCGATAGCTGAGTCTGAAAAATCCATCGGAGAAGTGATTAATATTGGCAGTAATTTTGAAATTTCTATTGGTAATACGGTACAGCTTATTGCCGAAGCTATGGGAGTAGAGATAGAGATAGAGACTGATGAGGTTCGTTTACGTCCAGAGAAAAGCGAAGTGAATCGTTTATGGGCAGATAATACCAAGGCAAAACAGCTTGTGGGATGGGAACCTTTATATGGTGGACGTGAAGGGTTTAAGCGGGGTTTGGCAGAAACGGCGGAATGGTTTATGAATCCAGCAAATTTGGCAGGATATAAAAGCGATCGCTACAACATTTAAGCATTTAAGAGGCATTGAAAGAGTGGACCAACTAGAACAGGATTTTTTACACGGACTGAAGACTGTCTTAGGGCAGCCCAATCCTTTTGTTCCACTCCACGAACCTGAGTTTATGGGCAATGAGTGGGAATTAGTTAAAGATTGCCTTGATTCCACCTTTGTTTCATCCGTCGGTAAGTACGTTGATCGCTTTGAAGTGATGCTGGCGGAATATACGGGGGCAAATTATGCTGTAGCGGTGGTGAATGGCACGGCAGCCCTTCATATTGCTTTATTATTAGCAGGGGTTAGACCAGGGGATGAGGTATTAATTCCGGCTTTGTCTTTTGTGGCTACAGCAAATGCCGTGGCCCACTGTGGAGCAATTCCCCATTTTATCGATAGTGAATTTAAAACCTTGGGCATAGATCCTCATGCGTTGAGTGACTATCTCAAGCACTGTAGCTTGTCTAGTTCAGAGGGATTAACGAATCGCTTTACAGGAAGGCGGATCGCTGTTGTTGTGCCTATGCACACTTACGGTCATCCAGTAGATATAGCCTCTCTGCTTGATGTGGCGCATAGTTATCATTTGCCTGTTGTGGAAGATGCAGCGGAGTCTTTAGGCAGTCGATATCAGGGGCAACATACAGGAACTTTTGGTTTGTTGGGGACGTTGAGCTTTAATGGCAATAAGGTGATTACGACAGGAGGAGGCGGAGCAATTTTAACCAATGATGCAGAATTGGCTCGACAGGCTAAACATTGGACTACAACAGCTAAACAGCCCCACCGTTGGGAATTTTTCCATGATGCTGTTGCTTGGAATTATCGCTTGCCGAATTTGAATGCTGCTTTGGGATGCGCTCAGATGGAGCGGTTGCCTGATTTTGTCCAACGTAAGCGGCGATTAGCCCAGCAATATGAGACAGTATTTAAAGATATTGGGGGCATAGATTTTGTGGTTGAGCCTCCAAATAGTCAGAGTAATTATTGGTTAAATACTCTTCGGTTAAAACAGCCTTGTTTGGAAGTTCGCGATCGCCTTTTAACTGCTGCCAATGATGCGGGTTATCAATGTCGTCCCACCTGGAATTTATTGCACAAGTTGCCTATGTATGCTGACTGTCCCCGCGCTCCCTTGCCTATTGCAGAGCAGTTGGAAGCGAGTTTAATTAATGTGCCGAGTAGTGCAAAACTTGCGAGGGCTGAAACATGACAGCAAGGCGCAAAATCTGCATTGTAACGGGAACTCGCGCTGAGTATGGTTTGCTATATTGGTTAATGAAAGAGGTTGCAAGTGATGATGATTTGGAGTTACAGATCGTCGCTACAGGGATGCACCTTTCCCCTGAGTTTGGTTTAACTTATCAGCAAATTGAAGCGGATGGTTTCAGCATTGATGCCAAGGTGGAAATGCTGTTATCCTCTGATACTCCAGTCGGAATTGCTAAATCAATTGGTTTGGGAGTGATTGGGTTTGCTGATGCGTTAGAACGGCTGAAGCCTGATGTTTTGGTGGTGTTGGGCGATCGCTTTGAAATTCTTGCCGCAGCCCAAGCCGCTATGGTAGCTCGCATTCTCATTGCTCATATTCATGGGGGAGAAACCACAGAAGGCGCATTCGATGAGCAAGTTCGCCACGCCATCACTAAATTTGCCCAATGGCATTTTGTTGCAGCGGAACCTTATCTTCAGCGGGTAATTCAATTGGGAGAATCACCCAATCGTGTATTTAATGTTGGCTCTCCAGGTCTAGACTGTCTTCAGTTGCTGGACTGGCTTGATCGCCCTACTTTAGAGCGATCGCTAGGGCTGAAACTGCGATCGCCCATCTTCCTAGTGACTTATCATCCTGTCACCCTAGATCAACAATCTCCGTCAATTGCAATGCAGGAGTTATTAGTTGCTCTAGATAGTTTTTCTGATGCAACTGTAATCCTGACCTATCCCAATGCTGATACAGGGGGGCGAGTGTTGATTTCGCAGATCGATCAATGGGTGACACACAATCAACATCGAGCGAAAGCCTTTGTCTCTCTAGGCCAACAACGGTATCTTAGCCTGATGGGTGAATCAGACGTCATTATTGGAAATTCTTCTAGTGGATTGACTGAAGCACCAGCACTGAAAAAAGCAACCGTTAATATCGGCGATCGCCAAAAGGGTCGTCTCAAGGCTAAATCAGTGATTGATGCACCAGAACGAAGCGCGGATATTATTACAGCGATTCACCAAGCCCTATCCAGTGATTTTCAATCGATGTTACCCTCAGTGAATTCCTTGTATGGAATAGGAAACGCAAGTCAGCAAATCAAGGAAAAACTAAAAGCTGTTACGCTGCAAACCCAAAAATCCTTCTTTGGTATTGAGCATAGTTTCTAACAATGTCCACATTTATCATTGCCGAGGCAGGAGTTAATCATAACGGCGATCGCCATCTCGCCAAGCAACTCATTGATATTGCGGCTGATACGGGGGCAGATGCCGTTAAGTTTCAGACCTTCCAAGCAGATCGGGTGGTCAGTCGTCATGCTCCCAAGGCAGAGTATCAAACTCAAACCACAGATAAAGCCGAAAGTCAGTTAGACATGATTCGGAAGTTGGAATTGAGCAGATCCGACCACGAAGTTTTGATGGATCATGCTCAGACACGGGGAATTAAATTTCTTTCCACCCCCTTTGATCTACCTAGCTTGCAGCTTCTCACCCAGCAATTTGGCTTAAAAACCATCAAGATTCCATCGGGAGAAATCACTAACGCCCTTTTTTTGTTAGAGATTGCCCAATCTGCCCAAAATATCATTCTCTCTACGGGTATGAGTACCCTAGCAGAAGTAGAAGCAGCTTTAGGTGTTCTAGCCTTTGGCTTTATCAGTCCAATGTATAAAAGACCCCAGCGGGGAGGCTTTGAACAGGCTTTTGCTTCAGAAGCAGGTCAGCAACAGTTGCGCGATCGCGTCACGCTGCTACACTGTACGACTGAATATCCTGCCCCTTTTGCGGAAGTAAATTTACGGGCAATGGATACTCTAGCCTCAGCCTTTGGTTTGCCTGTGGGCTACTCTGACCATACCCCTGGGATTCATATCTCCCTTGCTGCCGTCGCACGGGGGGCCAAGGTGATTGAGAAGCATTTTACGAGCGATCGTACTCTCCCAGGTCCCGACCACCAAGCATCTTTGGAACCACAGGAGCTACATCAGCTAGTACAACAAATTCGCGAAATTGAGCAAGCATTAGGGGATGGAATTAAACGACCTACCGCCTCCGAGTGGAAAAATCGAGATGTTGCCCGTAAGAGTTTAGTAGCAGCTAAGGCGATCGAGGTTGGTGAAGTGTTTACAGAAGAAAACTTAACTTGTAAGCGACCTGGAATAGGACGTTCTCCTTTTAGCTATTGGCAAATTTTAGGGCATATAGCCGCTAAACCTTACCCTATTGATGAAACCTTAGATGTCTGAATCCGTCTATATTTTAGGTGCAGGGGGTCATGGGCGAGTTGTTTTAGATGCACTACTGGCTAACGGGATTCAAGTGACAGGTATTCTCGATGCCAAGGCTCAACTTTCCGGGCAACTGTTCGGAGTTCCCGTTTTAGGAGGAGATGAATATTTAGATTGTGTAACAATTGCAGAAACATTTTTAGTGAATGGCTTAGGCGCTAATCCTAAAACATTCATCCGAAAAAATATATTTACTGTGATGAAAAGACGGGGATTTACATTTAAGTCATTTAAACATCCATCGGCAATTGTGAGCAGTACCATCACTATGGGAGAGGGGTGTCAGGTCATGGCTGGAGTCGTTATTCAAGCCGAAGTGACTCTGGAAGAGAATGTGGTAATCAATACCAGGGCCAGTATCGATCATAATTGTATAATTAGCTCCCACGCCTTTATTGCCCCAGGAGTAACGCTTTGTGGCCATGTCACAGTTGCCTCATCAGCTTTTATTGGAGCAGGTGCAGTCGTAATTCCCAATATTCACATTGGAGAAAACGCAATTGTTGGCGCGGGTGCAGTGGTGACAAAATCCGTCCCAGATGGTTGGGTTATGGCAGGCAATCCTGCGGTTAAGATTGGGGTCAATGACTAATGACTAAAGCAAAATTGTTATTTGTGCTAAAACAAACTTGAGAGCCAAGGTATCTTGAGCTTCAAGATTTTTGAATTCAACTACAATCAAATAAACAAAGAATAAACAAAGTACCAGCATGAATATTATTTCTTCCCCATCACCTGTTGACTTATCTCGATTTGGTAAGGAACAAATCAATCCAGATGTTTTGTATGGATTACCCAAGGAAGTAAAATTTTGTCGCAAATGTGTAATTTCTAATCAACGACCTAACTCTGCTGTTGAGTATGAACACACTCAGAAAACAAAAAAGAAAACAATCAACTTTGATGAAAATGGAGTCTGTGATGCTTGCAATTTTACAGAACGCAAAAAACATAGTATTGATTGGTTAGAGCGAGAGAAACAATTAAAAGAACTCTGCGATCGCTTTAGAAAAAATGATGGCAGTTATGACTGTATCGTTCCGGGGTCTGGAGGTAAAGATAGTTTTTACGCTGCCCATGTGCTGAAAAATAAATATGGAATGCACCCTTTAACTGTAACTTGGTCGCCTCACATCTACACCGAATGGGGATGGAAAAACTTCCAGTCATGGATTCATGCTGGCTTGGACAATTATTTGATGACTCCCAACGGTAGAGTTCATCGATTGTTAACTAGACTTTCCACAGAATTACTCTTCCATCCTTTTCAAGCCTTTATGTTTGGGCAGAAGTCATTGGCTCCTAAGATGGCATTGCTATTTAACATTCCACTGGTATTTTATGGTGAGAATGAGGCTGAATATGGCAATCCCATTGGTGATACAGATAAAGCCCAGCGGGATTGGGCTTATTTTTCAGCGCTAGATCAATCTCAAGTGTTTTTGGGAGGGGTTTCTATTAGCGACTTGAAGCAACAGTTTGGTTTAGATCAGAATGATTTACAACCTTACTTACCAGCCGATCCAAACAATTTGGCTGAAAAGAAAGTAGAAGTCCATTATCTTGGCTATTATCTGAAGTGGCATCCTCAAAGTTGCTACTATTACTCGGTCGAACATGGAGGATTTCAGGCATCACCGGAGCGCACACCCGGTACATATAGTAAGTATAACAGCATTGATGATCGCATTGATGATTTTCATTATTACACCACAGGAATTAAATTTGGGATTGGTCGGGCGAGTTATGATGCGGCGCAAGAAATTCGCTCTGGTGATATTGAACGGGATGAGGGAGTTGCTTTGGTCAAGCGTTTTGATCATGAATTTCCTGAACGTTTTGCTGATGAAATTTTCCGGTATCTAAGTCTTCCTTCTAAAGATTTTCCAATTGCCAGTGAAATGTTTGAACAACCAATCATGGATAGAGAGTATTTCCGACTTTTAACTGACCAGTTTCGTTCTCCACACTTGTGGTATCACGAAAGTGGAAAATGGAAGCTGCGTCATGCAGTCTGGTATGAAAGTGAAGCTAGGGAAACCCCATGAGAAAAATTCGCTTGATTGCCCGTTTAGACATAAAAGGTCCTAATTTAATTAAAGGTGTCCATTTGGAGGGACTTCGAGTCATTGGTTCCCCTAGTGAATATGCTCAACGCTATTACAGACAGGGAGCAGACGAGTTGATCTATATGGACTGTGTTGCCAGTCTCTACGGTCGGAATAATCTCAGCCATATCATTGAAAGTGCGGCGCAAGACGTATTTGTTCCCATAACCGTGGGTGGTGGCATTCGTTCAGTAGATGATGCCACCCATCTATTGCGTTGTGGAGCCGATAAAGTGGCTGTGAATACAGCAGTGGTTGCCAATCCCAATTTGATTACAGACATTGCTCGTCGTTTTGGTAGTCAGTGTATGGTGCTTTCCATCGAAGCTAAACAAATTGCCCATGAACGTTGGGAAGTTTATACCGACAATGGTCGTGAGCGAACAGGACTTGATGTCATTGCTTGGGTGAAAAAAGCAGTATCTTTAGGAGCAGGTGAAATTCTACTGACATCTGTAGATAAAGAAGGAACCCGCAAAGGATTTGATATTTCCTTAGTTAAAGCTGTCACCCAAGAAGTATCCGTTCCAGTGATTGCCAGTGGCGGTATGGGTAAGCCAGAACACTTGATTGAAGTCGTATCAGAGGGGGCAGCCGATGCTGTAGCAATGGCTGACATTTTGCATTACCAGTGTACTACCATCGGCGAAATCCGCAGAGTGGCTGAATTATCCGGGATTGAGGTCAGACATTATGAAATCCCCTGAAGTTACAGTTATTGATTATGGTGTAGGTAATCTGCTGAGTGTTAAGCGGGGTTTAGAGTATTGTGGTGCAGAAGTGTATATTACCGATCGCCCTGGGTCAATTTTGGCATCCTCAAAAGTTGTTCTTCCTGGGGTGGGGGCATTTGCCAATGCTATGGCTGAGTTAGAAAGATTACAACTTATTGAAGTTATTCAAGAAGTTGCTCAACGCGGCACACCCTTTCTCGGTATTTGTCTAGGAATGCAGTTGCTTTTGGATGAAAGTGAAGAATTTGGACTGACCCAGGGATTAGGCTTAATTTCCGGTCAAGTGATACCAGTACCTCATATTTCAACCACAGGTCAACCTCAAAAAATCCCCCATATTGGTTGGAATAATCTGGTTGTGTCTGGGAACAGACTAAATTGGCAAAATACCATACTTGAAACAGTAAAACCAGGGGAATCCACTTATTTTGTTCACTCTTTTATGGCTAACCCACTGGATATGAATCATCGTATTGCTGACTGTATCTATGGAGGTGTGTCGATATCAGCAGTTATCGGGCGAGATAATATCGTTGGATGTCAGTTCCATCCAGAAAAAAGTGGTGAGGTGGGACTCAAGATATTAAGGCAGTTTCTAACATAGGATTTTCTGCAATGAATGACTGGAAAGAAGTTGTGGTTTCCATAGAAACTCCTCTAAGAGAGGCGATCGCCCAAATAGATCAGTCAGGTCTTCAAGTTGCAGTAGTTTTAAACCCTGATAAAACTCTTGCTGGTCTGCTCAGTGATGGGGACGTTCGTCGTGCCCTATTGGCGGGAAAGAACCTTGATGTTGACGTTGCCAAGGTGATGAATCCTCAACCTACTGTAGCTCCAGTTTCTATGCCTCGTAGCAAAATGTTGGTGCTAATGCGCCGTTTGGTCATTCACCATTTACCATTGGTTAATGAAAAGCGTCAGGTAGTAGGCTTAGTCACCTTAGATGAACTCATTGGTGCAGTCGATCGCCCTAACTGGGTTGTTCTCATGGCAGGAGGGTTAGGAACGCGGTTACATCCATTAACCAAAGAATGTCCCAAGCCTTTGTTGATGGTGGGGGGCAAGCCCATTTTAGAAATTATTATTGAGGGCTTTGCGGAACAAGGCTTTAAGCAGATATTTTTATCTGTCAACTACAAGGCAGAAATGATTCAAGACTATTTTGGAGAGGGCGAAAAGTGGGGCATACACCTGAATTACATCCATGAGAAAGAGCGGCTTGGGACTGCTGGGGCATTATCACTCTTGCCAAAAAAGCCAACTGCACCCATGATTGTGATGAATGGGGATATACTAACCCGCACCAGCTTTGATAGTCTGCTAAAATTCCATGAAGCTCAAGATACTGTAGCAACAATGGCAGTGCGCGAGTATGACTTTCAAGTGCCTTATGGTGTAGTGCGGATGGATGGGATAAAAATTGAGGCAATTGAAGAGAAACCTATGCAGCGTTTCTTCGTCAATGCAGGGATATATACCTTAAGTCCAGAGGTTTTGAATTATATACCTAAAAACACTTTCTTTGATATGCCGACATTATTTGAACATCTAATTTCGGCGCATAAATCAACTGCTGCCTATCCATTAAGAGAATATTGGCTTGATATTGGCAGAATGAGCGACTTGGAAAAAGCGAATCAGCAAATTGGAACAATTATTGAATGATTCAAGGTAAAACCGTTTTAGCGATTATCTCAGCCAGGGGAGGGTCTAAGGGAATTCCCCGCAAAAATATTAGAGATATAGGAGGTAAGCCATTAATCGCGTGGACGATTGAAGAAGCTAAAAAATCTCGCTATATAGATCGAGTGATTCTTTCATCAGACGATGATGAGATTATTGAAGTGGCTAAAGCATGGGGCTGTGAGGTTCCATTCAAGCGTCCGATAGAGTTAGCTCAAGATGACACTCCTGGAATAGCTCCTGTCCTAAACGCTCTAGAAGTTTTACCTAGATACGATTATGTAACTTTACTACAACCCACTTCTCCCTTGCGACAGGCAGATGATATAGATGGTTGTCTGGAAAAATGTCTGACGGCGGATGCTAATGCTTGCGTTTCAGTCACAGAAGTTACAGAAAATCCATACTGGATGTACACCCTTGAAGAAGATGGGGCAATGCACCAATTAATTCAAACCAATGATTTCTTTTATAGAAGACAAGATTTGCCCCAGGTTTATAAGTTAAATGGTGCTGTTTATGTTGCCAAGTATGAGTGGTTATTGCAAAGTCAATCTTTTTTGGGTAAGAATACTTTAGCTTATGTGATGCCTGGGGAGCGATCTGTAGATATTGATACCAAGTATGAGCTAAAGTATGTCGATTTTTTTCTAGGTAACAATTACCCAGCATAACACTTATTTAATTAAGGCTTGAAAGAATTCATCCAATACTTGATAATTTTCTGAGAATTATTATGCCTAATTTAGTGAAGTTAATCGTAAAAAAAATATTACCCATTTTTCCTGCCCTAGATGGTTTAATTTATAATTTAAAATTAGATAAATTTAGCCAATCTGCACATCAAATTATCCAGTTTATTCAACAAAGTTCATTAGACAAATATCTACAAAACATTAGCCAAGACAATCCTCCTGTGGGTATTCTGATACTTCCTTGGTATTCAACTGCTGTTCCTTGGTACTCAATAGTTTTAGGTATTGGTTTAATTAGGCAAGAAAAAAGAGTTGTGTTTATATGGGACGATACAGAATTTCCGGTTTTAACTGACAGCAGATTCAACTTGCGTATCCAAAACTATGCAATTAAGCATGTGTTGAATCATTTGCCCCAAGAAATCAAAGTATTACGTCTCAGCCAAGAAAATTTATCCAAACCAAGTGCAGAAACAAATTTGCTCTGTGATTTATTGCTTGATTTAAATATCACATGGAGTCTAAAAGCAGGTCAAGATAATAAAGAACTGGTTGAAGAAGCAAAAAAATTAAAAAAATTACAAATAGACAATTTACAAACAACAATATTAAAAGTTACAACCTTACTTGGCAGAATATCCTTTGAATATTTAATTTTACCCAATGGAATTAACAATTCTACTGGTGTTTTTTTGGATATTGCTGAAAAACAAAATATCAGAGTAGCAACTTATGATTCTGGTTTCAACACAGTGCTATTAAGTTCAAATGGAATTGCCGCACAACTTTCAGACACTCCGTTAGCCATTCAAAAAATATATCAAGCCAACGATGCAGTGCAACAATGGGCAATCAATGAAGCTAAAAAAGAGATGGGACTACGATTACAGGGAAAAGATGCCGATAAATTTCAAGCAGAGCCATTTGGAAAAATTAAAAATAATCTAAAAGCAGATGTAGTGATTTTTTTAAATCTTGAATGGGATGCTGCGGCTTTAGGAAGACATCACATTTTTAAAAATACAATTGAATGGGTTATTTCCACTATTAGATTTGTTTTAGATACATCTGATAAGTTTATTGTAATTCGTCAACACCCAGTTGAAAGATATGATTACGCCAAAAGTAATCATCCTATTGAAATTGCCCTAAATCAAAACTTTTTAAATAATGAAAAAATACGTTTTATTAGAGCAAATGAACAGGTCAACAGTTATGATTTAATTGAGTCTGCCTCAGTAGTTTTACCTTACGTTTCAACGATTGGTATTGAAGCGGCTGCCTTGGGTAAATCTGTCATAGTTGCTGGAAAAGCTTATTATTCAAATTTAGGTTTTGTATGGGCACCAAAATACCGAGAGATGTACTTTGAAATGCTAAAATCTGGGATCAAAGGAGAATTAAATATTTTGCCAGAGCAATGTGAAAAAGCATGGCTTTGTTATTATTTAGCTCAAAAGTGTAATTTTCTAAGGACAGATTTTACTCCAAGTACGGAAGATTTTTTAAATTGGTCACAAGAGAAACCAGAAAATATTTTCAAGAGAACAGAAGTTAAAAATATATTAAAAAGTATAGATAAAAATATACCACTCTCTTGGCTAATACATATAGAAAATTACGAGAAACAAGGTTATTCTTAATTAATTCAACGCTGCTAATTTCATGGCAAAAGTTCACTTAACCTAAAACTGCGATCAAGAAGTTAATGTTTTATCATTTAAAATCTTATTATTACCGAATTTATAAGCTCTTGTCCTGGTATAATCAGGTCAAAAACCAAGGAACCAACACCTATGTCCATTCGTCAGTTCAGGTAATTGGGTGGAAATATGCAAAAATTGGTGATAACTCTATCATCAGTGAAGATACTTGGATTAATGTTAATCATCACCAACCAAACATTTTTTCTATAAAAATAGGAAATAATTGCTTTATTGGGCGGAGAAATTTTCTGAACTCAGGTGGAGATTTAGAAATAAATGATTACTGTTTGACTGGTCCTGATTGTTGTTTTCTAGGCAGCGATCATGTGTACGATTCTCCCTTTAATCCTTACATTGCGACAGGAGCTACTAAAAGTTCTATTAAAATAGGTGTAAATTGTTGGTTGGGTGCATATGTAACTGTTTTAAAAAATGTTAATATAGGTTACGGTTCAGTAATTGGTGCATCTACTCTGGTAAATCGTAATATTCCCCCTTTTAGCCTTGTCGTTGGTAATCCCTGTCGAATCATTAAAAGATTTGATATAAGCCTTAACGCTTGGGTTGATTTAAAAGATTATCCCGAAGATTCCGAAAGATTGATGCCTACGGAATCTGAATATTTGGAAATACTGAAAAAAAATCATCCAAAAGTTCACTTACCATTTTTAGCCAGTAGTAAAATTTTTAGCCAGTAATATAATTGTCAATGAATCTAATAAAAAAGATAAAAAACAAGATTTATAGATATCAGACGATGCCATTGCAATTAGATCGCATCCAAAGAGCTTTGGGACGGATTGAGCTAAGTCAGCAAATTTTAATCAATTCAAAACACATTCAAGAGAACGAGTTTCAAGTGTATTCTCAATGGGGAGAAGATGGAATTATTCAATTTTTACTGAGAAATGTAGAGATTAAAAACAAGATTTTTGTCGAATTTGGAGTAGAAAATTATCAAGAATCTAACACAAGATTTCTCCTCACCAATAACAATTGGTCTGGTTTAGTCATGGATGGTTCATTGCAAAATATTGAATACATTAAAAGTGACCAAATTTATTGGGGTTATAACCTTAAAGCTGATTGTGCTTTTATTGATGCTGAAAATATTAATGATATTTTAACCAAAAATGGCTTATCAGGAGAAATTGGATTACTCTCAATTGATATTGATGGTAATGACTACTGGGTTTGGCAAGCAATAAAATCTGTTAATCCAGCTATTGTAATCTGCGAATATAATAGTTTATTTGGCTATCACCAGAAAGTTACAATTCCTTACGATAAAAAATTTGTCAGACAGAAAGCTCATTTTTCATGGATTTATTATGGTGCTTCTATTGCCGCTTTAGAACATCTAGGCCAAATCAAAGGTTATTCTTTAGTAGGTTCAAATAGTGCAGGCAACAATGTTTTCTTTGTGAGAAATGATTTGATTGGTAATTTATCAGTCTATTCTGCTAAATCCGCTTATGTAAAAGCTCAGTTTAGGGAGTCACGCGATGATAACGGAAATTTAAATTTTTTGGATATTCAGCAAAAATTAGATTTAATTTCTGAGATGCCACTATATGACTTGGACTTAAAGCGCACAATTAAAGTAAAAGACTTGGTAATTAATTTATGAATACTGTATTAATTACAGGAGTCACAGGATTTATAGGCCGATATGTGGCCCGTCAGTTTGCTGAAGCTGGCTGGTCAGTTGTCGGATTGGGAACTCGTCCACAGGAGAATGCTCCTAATCAAGTTTTGTCTCATTATTATCAATTGCTCTTACCCTCAAATGAGTTAACCCAGATTATTCAGCAAATACAACCACAAATTTGTATTCACTGTGTTGGTAGAGCGTCAGTAGGGCTTTCTGTCACAGAACCCAATGCTGACTTTAAAACCAGTGTAGAAATTACATTTCAACTGCTGAACAGTTTACGGCTTTATGCCCCAAACTGTAAGACTATTTATCTGTCTAGTGCTGCGGTCTATGGAAATCCTACTTCCTTGCCGATCGCGGAAACTCACGAAACTAACCCGATTTCTCCTTATGGCTTTCATAAGCTAATCTGCGAACAACTTTGTCAGGAATTCTATAAAATATATCAACTGCCAACAGCAATTGTCAGAATTTTTTCCGCTTATGGTCCAGGCTTAAGACGCCAAGTTATTTGGGATATTTGTCATAAATCTTTGACTGAATCTATTGTCAAGTTAAAAGGAACAGGAAACGAGAGTCGAGATTTCATTCATGTTATTGATGTAGCTAAGGCAATTCAAGTTATTTCAGAACTCTCTCCCTGTGAAGCTGATATTTATAATCTGGCTAGTGGATTAGAAACAAAAATTAAAAAATTACCGGATTTGATTCTCCCTGAAGTGGAACGAAAAATAGCAGTTGAGTTTGATGGAATTGTCCCCCCAGGAGATCCTCTGAATTGGCAAGCTAACATTAATCGATTAACAAATTTAGGATTTACACCTGAAGTCTCTTTGGAAAGAGGATTGAAAGTATATGCTCAATGGTGTCGCGCTGAGGTATTAGGATGGTAAAGCGTTTTAGAATTGGATTGTTGATGCACTACCCTCAATGGATGGGTGGCATTATTTATATTCAAAATTTAGTGAAAGCACTTAACTTTTTACCACCAGAAGAACGCCAAACCATAGAACTTTACTTACTGGTTGGGTCTGATATCAAACAAGAATTTTATAAAGATTTAGTGCCTATCGTTGATAAAGTCTGTATAGAAGATTCTCTGACTACAAACTTATACAATCGTTTGTCTCGTAAAATAGGCCAATTTTTTCCTATAGTGAGAAATGTTATAAATCGAAGTTTGGTTCAAGTGGTCAATAGGGAACAGTTAGACTTTGTATATCCAGTAAATATTTTTGGTATTTCTTGGAATTTCTCATGTGATTATGCTACGTGGATTCCTGATTTTCAATATAAATATTTTCCTCAATTTTTTAAAACAACAAGCAATCTCAATAAATTTTTTGCAGATGTAGCTTCAAAAAGTGACAAAATCGTTTTAAGCAGCAAGGTAGCTGAAAACGATTTTCACAAGTTTTTTCCCAATTCTACAGCCAAAACTTTGGTATTAAATTTTAGAACAATTATATCAGAAGATTGTTTTGAGATTGAGACAGAATCTGTTATAAAAAAATATGATCTGCCCGATAATTTCTTTTTGGTTAGCAATCAATTTTGGATACATAAAAATCATAGGTTAGTATTTGAGTCTTTAGAAATTTTAAAGAGCAAGTATAATATATTACCCAACGTCGTATGTACTGGTAGCCTACATGATTTCCGTTCTCCCAGCTATATTAAGAAACTCTTGCAGTATATTCAAGAATCTGGTTTAGAGAATCAAATAAAAATTTTAGGATTGATTCCCCGTAACGATCAGATTCAACTAATGCGTCAATGTTTGGCAGTGATTCAACCGTCTCTGTTTGAAGGGTGGAGTACAGTTGTTGAAGATGCGCGTTCTCTCGGAAAATCTCTAATACTCTCAGAGATTCCTGTACATTTAGAACAAAATCCACCTCAAACATTATTTTTCGATCCCAATTCTGCGGAGGATTTGGCCGATAAAATAAAAACCATTTTACAAAAATTATCTCCTGGTCCTGATTCTGAATTAGAAATTAAAACAAAAAAAATGAATTTGATAAATTACCAGATATTTGCCAAAGATTTTATAAAAATTGTCAAGACTCAAGAATTTAGTACATCCCAAAAGAAATAAAAAATCGACCAGACATAATTATTGACTTTGAAGTAATTAATATAAAATTACATCAACAGATTTAGGTTTAATTCTTCGTCATTATTTTAGTATTTACATGAATAAAAAATAATGTTGCTAAATGTATTTACAAAATCTAAGTACAGGACAAAAGTTGTAGGGAGTGAAAAAAGTCAGCATCATTGGATGGAGAAGGATTGAGCACCAGATGGCGCAAATGATCCAACCCCAACCGAAACAGACTTTTGCTGCGGCGACCAT